>Ga0194124_10000612_pt1 | contig 53029 bp, 48 predicted proteins | sample TA2KigCas0mmetaG_FD_148605 | JGI IMG/M metagenome (GOLD analysis project Ga0194124, IMG submission 148605) | Freshwater microbial communities from Lake Tanganyika, Tanzania - TA2015031 Kigoma Deep Cast 0m | ecosystem: Environmental > Aquatic > Freshwater > Lake | place: Tanzania: Lake...
TTCCTGGTGCCTCCTCGATCCAGACTGATGTCACGTTGATGGTCAGTTCGGGCAGTGACGTCGAGACAGCCACCAGCAACGTGCCCACCCAGAGTTTGCCCCAGCCAGTCTTCTCGGCGAGTTCATCACCATATTTGGCCAGGTTGACACCCGCGAAGATCACACCGACCGCGCAGGCCAGAAAGACGCTTACCGCTACGCCTAGAGTTTCCATGAGAGTCCTTGGTAGTTATTAGTGAATGGCCGCCAAATGGCGCAGCGCCCGTGCGGACTCTATCTCAGGGCCGATGGAACTTCAAGTGCGACTTGCCCTGAAATAACTTGCATAAATTATTTGTTACAAAGATATTTTTCCAACGGCCCCGGCCGGTTTGAATTACGGTGACAGTTTACTTAATTCCCGAAGGGAATTAAGTAAACTGTCACCGTAATTGCCTTCGGGAATTAAGTAAACTGTCACCGTAATTCCGTAATTCAGTGTGTTGGGTATCTCGCCCAGGTAACGACCTCGTCAAGCAAAGTGCGCGCTTTTTGGTTTGACAATAATAAAATTTGTTTTTAGTAATGTCAGAGGTATCGGCCCCGCCTTCTTGCAAAAGCCTTCCGCAAAGCCCGAGCTGGATTTCCTGCGGTCCTTGTCACGGGACCTAGACAATCCGGCAAAACGACGTTTCTCAGGCACGAGGCCGGAAAACGGGTCGATTACATCAGTTTCAACGATCCTCTCGAGCGCGACTTCGCCGTCGTTGATCCCGCTGGTTTTCTTGGCCGGTTCACCGATCGCCCAGTCATTCTCGATGAGATCCAGTACGTGCCAGGGCTACTGCCTCATCTGAAGATGCGCATTGACAAGGAGCCCGGCCGATGCGGTCGATGGCTCTTGACTGGATCGCAGCAATTCGGACTAATGCGTGATGTCAGTGAGTCACTCGCTGGCCGGGTGGCGATTTTGGAATTGCCGCCATTCTCACAATCGGAGTTCCCTCGGCCTCATCCGGAGGATGTTCTGTGGGATGGGGGTTATCCCATTCCGGCGATGCATCCCGATCGGCGTGACCTCTGGCTACGCAGCTATCTTTCTACGTACATTGAATGCGACGTGCGGCAGATCCGCAATATTCTGGACCTGAGGGCATTTAATCAGTTTCTTAGTTTGGCAGTAGCCCGCCATAGCCAAGAGTTTCATCCTGCGGACCTATCGCGCGAACTGGGAGTCACGCAGCCTACGGTGAAGTCCTGGGGGGGTGTGCTTGAGGCCTCCTATGTTGGACATTTCCTCCCACCATGGTTTCGTAACTACGGCAAACGGGTGGTGAAAACGCCTAAGTTTTATTTTTACGATCCGGCACTCGTAACGCTGCTGACACGTCAGCCGGATGCGGTCTCGGCACTTGCGGGTTCTATGGGTGGCCCACTTTTGGAAGGCTGGGTGGTCACTGAGACGGTGAAGGCCTTTATGGCGCAAGGGCAGAAACCCGACCTATATTTTTGGCGCTCCCACGATGGGCTGGAAGTGGATTTACTCGTGATGATTCATGGCAAGCTGCAACCGGTAGAGATAAAGCTGACGGCAACTCCTGGCGCAGGCCATGTTGAGCCCCTGAATCGATTTCTTGCGATTGCTGGTGATGAGGCCAGCAGGCAAGGGATTATTGTTTGTAGAACGGACTCGAAGAGGGAATTGCCGCGCGGCCATGTCGCCATGCCGTGGCATTCATTTCCGAATTGGTTAGGAAAACGCCTGGAATCAGCGTGACTGTGAGCTGAGCTGCTGATAGACCTCGTAGCCACAAGGACCCGCCTCGGCAACCGCCAGAGCAATTGTTGATTTATAAACGTCTAGCCCTACGTACTTGATACACTCCGTTATGACCTGCTCCCTCCAATAACGGCTCTGCGCTCTAGGTTGACCAAGCCCCCATCGCAATCCGTAATTCAGAATGAACCCGCCTTAAATCAACCCTTCAGAAAAGAGTCTGTGCTATGCGCCTAAAGTCACATACTAGTTCGACTTACCCCTACGCGGTTCTGCAAGCGGCAATTTTGGTTCTGGTCTTTGGCGCATCCGGCCAGGCGGCTGTTGCTCAGAGCACCTTTAACCACGTCATATCGCCGCAGGGCTATTCCACCAGGGCCAACATGACACCCAATGCCTCTGCGCTGCAGCCTGGGTTTATCGGGTTTGGCTTCGACAGACAGTTACCCGGCGGGCCAGACCCTGAGGGCTACAACTTTAACCTGGGATTTGGGCTGCTGCCCGGCCTCGAGATGGTCGGGCGGCTCGCGACCAACGATCTGGACTGCAACATGTTTACCGCGGGTGCCTGCCCGCCTGGCATGATTCGTGACTTCTCAGGATCGGTGAAGTGGCAACTGCCACTGGATCGCTGGTGGTCTGGGCTGCCGCAACTGGCCATTGGAGCCACCGACCTTGGCGGCGCGGCCACGTATTTTCGATCGTACTATGCTGTTGCAAGCCATTCTCTTGGGACTGATCTTGAGGTCTCTCTCGGGCTGGCCTCCAGGCGGGTTCCCACTGCGCCTCTGGAAGGCGTCTTTGGATCTATTCACTGGCAGGCCAACGACTATCTGGGTCTATCTGCCGAGGCCATTGGCAGCAACGCCTGGTTTAGCCTTCGTCTTCAGTCGCCTAGACCGCTCACAAGCCTCGAGCTTAGGCCCTATGTTTCGGCCACCACCCGGCTATCAGATTCCGTCATTACCGAGCGTTCCTGGCTGGGGCTTGGGGTCAGCATTCCTTTAGGAACCGGAAGCCCACCCGCAGGCGACAGCCGGGTTACTGGGAATAAGGCAGTGGCAGGCAGTAGCAGCATGCTTTCCCGTACAGGCGTTGTGCCCATCACGCCTATTGCAGCAGCGGGCCTAGAGAGCAGCCTTGAGGCCGCAGGCTTCTGGTCGCCGCGTGTTCGAATAGGGGAGGGCGCCAATGGCGTGTTGCTGGTTCAGGTTGAGAACACCGCCTATGCCTGGAATTTACTCGATGCAACTGCGGCAGCCCTGGGCCCGATTGCCCAGGCCTACGGCACCAGCCAACGCCCCTTCGTCTTAGAGGTGGCGCGTCGCGGTATGGTACTTGCCAGGCTACAAGGAACGACGAACTGCGCACGCGACTATCTTGCTGAAGGTCGAATCTGCAGTAGTGGCCAGCCTATAGCCTTTGCGCCGGTATCGCCATCGGAGGCCTCGAGCGGCGCCATAGCAGAAGGTCGGGCCCTTGGTGCTACGCCTTTTCTCTCCTGGGCGCGCATTCGCCCAGAGCTGATCATTAGTCCTGGGCTGATTACCGGTATTGGCACCGAGGCCGGCGCCCTGGACCATGACCTGGCAGTTAACCTAAACCTGGTGGTGCCGCTCTGGAAGGGTGCCTGGCTGGATGTTAATCGCGTCGAGCCTACGGGGCTGCAGTCTGATGACTTCAAGTCTGGGGGCGCTTTTTATAACTCCCGGTTTGTGGGTGCCACCGACCGACGACTTTTTCATCAGATGGCCCGTATTCCGCTGGGCGATACCTTAGTGCGGGCGAGCTATGGGCATATCTTTGGTCGACCAGTGGCACGCGGTGAAGGCCGCACTATTTTTGGTACTCCCGCCCCGATTAATCTTCCCGCTGTCGACTGGGAGGGCTGGCATCTCGAGGCCTCAAGCCAGTGGCTTGATGGCCAGGTGCGTCTGGGCTATGCCTTTGGCGAATTCACCAACGAAGAGGCCGCCCCGACCGCAACCGGCGCCGCTCGTGACCGTTCGCCTGCGATTGCCTCACTGCGCCTTGCACCTACCGCATGGCCTCAGAGCCACACCGAGCTGCAGGCAGGAACCTTCTGGTCAGGAGACAAGGGCTTCATTCTGACCCAGCGTTTCTGGCATGGCGATACCGCGTTTGGGGTTTACTTCCGCCGTAGTCGCATGATGTCCGCAGACCCCTATACCTCTTTCTTGGGCTTTCAGATTGGGGTGCCCCTTACGCCACGCGTTAATAGGGGCGGTCGCTACGCAGGCCTGCAGGGCACCAGCCAGTTTCAGTATTCGGTGGAAACCAAGGTGCTGGAGAGGGATAACCGCATTACGCAGGGCTTTGGAATTGTGCCGCGCGTGGGCGAATCGATTGCCGTGTTCAGCAATCGAGACCGCAACGGTGCGGGCTATCTCAACAGCCAGATGCCACGGTTACGCAGCGCCTATTCCGAATTACGGTGAAAATCAAGAATTACGGTGACAGTTTAATTACGGTGACAGTTTACTTAATTCCCGAAGGGAACTAAGTAAACTGTCACCGTAATTCCGTAATTGCCGTAATTACTAATTCGTAATTCCGTCACCGAAATAGAAAATTTTTACGGCAGTTAGTACTGTTTTTACTATATCCGGTGTAAATTTGTCTTAAAGTAAATCGCGCAAAAGTTCTAGCCCTTTGACATCGAAAGGCAGTTAGTGAATCGAAGCTTTCGTCTGGTGTGGTCTTGCGTTCGGTCTGCTTGGCTCGTGGCGCCAGAGTCTGCAAAGTCTTCGGGGGGGCCGTCCCGAGGCAAATCTGCCCTTCTGCGCACGAGCCCCGTTCTGGTTTCTGCCTTCTGTTATTCGCTTTCGCCCGCCTCTGCCCAGGCCCCTGCAGGCCTCGTCGACCCCGTGCTGCGCGCAGGCAGCGCCACCATAGACCTCTCCAACGCCCAACGTGCGGTTGTGCAGCAGTCGTCGCAAAAGGCGGTCATTGACTGGCGACGGTTTAATGTTGCCAAAGACATCAGCATTCAGTTTGTGCAGCCAAATGCCAGCGCCATTGCGCTTAATCGCGTTACGGGTGCGCAGGCCTCGCGTATCGATGGCAGCATTCTGGCCAATGGCCAGGTCTGGCTGCTCAACCCTAACGGGGTGCTCATTGGAAAGTCGGGCCGCATTACCGTAAAGGTCTTTGGCCAAAGGCTGCATTTGCAAGACGGCGCGGTGGTCAATGCAACGGGCGATTCCGGTGGTGGCGATATTTATGTCGGCGGGGGATGGCAGGGCGCCTTGGTGGCTGGCCGGCCTTCTGCCCTAGAAGTGCGCGTGGATGCCGGCGCGTTATTGGATGCCAGTGCCCTGGGCAATGGTAACGGCGGCACCGTGGTGGCCTGGTCTGATGTTGGCAACCGTGCCTCCAAGACCTATGCCCTGGGCAGCTTTAAGGCCCGAGGCGGCTCACAGGGCGATGGCGGCCGCATTGAGACATCTGGCTACTGGCTGGGTGTCGACAGCATTCAGGTGGACGCTGGGGCCAGCAAAGGTAAGGCGGGGTTGTGGCTGCTGGATCCGCCGGATATTTATATTTCTGACCAGGCGAATTCTGTGCTACCGACCTACGGAGTGGTTGCGAACCCGGGAGTGATTAGTACTGCATTGATGACAAGTAACGTCACACTCCGAACGTCTGGGGTGCTCTACGAGCCTGCTACTCCGCTTCTGACCGGGATCCTCGCATTCTCTGAAGCGCCCCCAAGTAATTTCTCCCCATACACAGGGGCTAGCGCTCCGGTCTTTTTCTCACCGGGTGGAGTTGGCTCAGGTTCCATATTCGTGAACGCTCCGATAGATTCGGGGTCGTCTAGTAGGTTGACGTTACATGCGGAAGGGGTGCGTGCAAGTGGGTCATTCACTGCTATGGCTGGAGTTATTGCCGTAAGACAGCCCATTAGTCTAGCAGGGGACTTGATACTACTCGCAGGGGAGCCTGCTTATGAATTACCCGCTGCCGTACCTGGGCAGATTAACCTAGTGGCTCAGATTGGTTTAGGCGGCAAGCTCACCCTGTTTGCAGATAAAGTTTTCTCTTCCACAGCCGGGTCAATTAAGTCGTCTGGATTGTTTGTTGAGATCTCTGAAAATTCCACCCTCGACGGGAAAATCTCTGGTACTGGGGGCGTAACGTTGAAGGGAACGAGTACGACTAGTCTGGTGCTAGCAAACGTAGCGAATGATTTCACCGGCAGTTTAGTTCTCCTGGGAGCACAATCTATCAGCGATAACAGAACCATTCCGGGCAGTACCGGCCCAGGCCTAAACTAGAGGCGCCCTTTTGGCCACTACCAAAAACCGCCCGCAGTGGCTCTCGGGTCTGGCGGTAGCAGTGGCGGCGGCAGTGCTTGCCTCGGGCCTGACCTGGGGGCTGGCCTTCTTGAACAGTCTGGAAAAGGTTGCCGCCGATATTCGTCTGGCAGCCTTTCAGCCCCCGCAGCCGCAGTCTGAGTCGATTGTGTTGGCAGCGATTACCGAAGAGACCCTTACCAGTTTTCCCTACCGCTCTCCGGTGGACCGCGCCTTTATTGCCGCGTTGTTGGAAACCTTACAGGCCAAAGGCGCCAAGGCAGTCGGGCTGGATATCTTGTTTGATCAGCCCACAGAGCCCGAGAAGGATGCGCAGCTTGCCCAGACCCTGCGGTCGATGCGGATTCCGGTTTTTGTGAGCTATACCGTGACGCCCTCAGTGGTCAATGAAGACCAGCTGGCCTATCTCAATACCTTTGTGCCTGAGCCCCTGCGGGCTTCTGCCAACTTTGCCACCGACCCATTTGATGGCGCGGTGCGCTGGATCTTTCCGGGGGAGACCGAGCCCGGCATGCCCGTAAGCTTTGCCCGCAAGGCAGCCGAAGTCTTTGGGGTGCAGACGCAGCCGCAGCCCCTTGCGATTGCCTGGCGGCCGCGGCCCGACCCCGACACGCTGCCCTTTCGCGTCTTTCCGGCGCATGCTGCGGCCGTGCTGCCCGCAGACTGGTTTGCGGGAAAGCTGGTACTGGTTGGCGCAGTGGTCTCGATTACTGACCGGCACCGCACCCCCCTGGCGGTGGTACGCGACGATGACGACGGCAACATGCCAGGCATTCTGGTGCAGGCCCATTCGGCTGATCAGTTGATCACCGGGCGGGCTGCGCCAGAGATCTCGTTTGCGAGCATGCTGGGGGTGGGCCTGCTGCTCTCGCTGATTGGCATGGCCCTGGGGCTTGCCAAGCGGGGTATTCTGTTTAGCCTTGTCTCGGGCCTAGTGGTGGTGGTCGTGTTCTGGGTAGGGGGCCTCTGGGGCTATGCCCATGGCCTTGGCTTGATTCCCCTGGTGGCGCCTACGCTGGCGCTTGCCTTATCGCTCTGGATGATGGACGCCCTGATTGGTCGCGCAGAGCGCAGGCAGCGACAGTTTGTGCAAGGGGCCTTCTCGCGCTATGTCTCTCCCGCGGTGGTGAGCCAGTTGGTGGAGAACCCCGATGCGCTGCGGATTACCGGCACCCGGCAAGAGGCAAGCTTTATCTTTACCGATATTGCGGGCTTTACCACGCTGTCGGAGGGGCTGAGCTCGGAGGCGCTGGCAGAGGTGTTGAACAGCTACCTTGACGGCGCCTGTGCCGTTGTCTTTTCCCATGGCGGTACGGTCGACAAATTTATTGGTGATGCGGTTATGGCGATTTTTAATGCGCCGATTGCCCAAGCAGACCATGCCGAGCGCGCGGTGCGCTGCGCTCTGGCCCTCGATGCCTACGCCGAAGACTTTCGCAAGGCAAAAAATGCCCAGGGGGTACCCTTAGGGGTCACCCGTATTGGGGTGCACAGCGGCCTGGCCACGATTGGCAACTTTGGCTCGAACGCGCGTATGGATTTCACGGCACTGGGCGACACGGTAAACACAGCGGCACGCACCGAGGGCGTCAACAAATATTTCGGCACCCGTGTCTGCTGCACCCAGGAGATCGTTGACCGCTGCCCCGGTTTGGCCTTTCTGCCAATTGGCGATGTGGTTCTGAAGGGCAAGCAAAACGCCGTCACCCTCTACAGCCCTGTATCAGATGCGCAGCAGGCCTCGGGCTATGCCAAAGACTATGGCGCTGCCTATGCCTTGTTAACCAACGACAAGGCGAGTCAGCAGGAAATACAACACCCCTTTTCTGAATTGTTATTGCACTACCCCGAAGAGCCTTTGGCGCGGTTTCATGCTGACCGCATCGCGCAGGGGCTGGTATCCACAAGAATTGTGATGGAGGATAAATAACGGGAAGAACAAACCTCTCGTGGTCCAGGGCCCCAGAGTCTTTAGGGCAAGGCCAGCCTGCGGGGCCGTGCTGGCCCTGGCGCTTTTCGCGCTGCCTCACTGGGTAGTAGCCCAGACCGTGCGACTGCCCTCAGAGGCAGACATTACCCGACTGCGCCCGCCCAGCCTGCCATTGCCCTCGGTGCCCAACTTTGACCTGCGCATTGAGACACCTGAAAAATCGCCTGTTCCCCGGGCCGTCGACGAACTCGTCTTTACCCTGAAAGGGGTTGTGGTCGAAGGGGCCTCGCGCTATCCGCGGGCCCAGGTGGACCAGGTCTTTGCAGGTCTCCTAGGCCAGAGCGTGGGCCTAGAGGCCATTCGAAAGGCGGCCGATGCCCTTGAGCAGCGCTATCGCGCCGATGGTTTTTTTCTGGTGCGCGTTTTTATTCCGCCGCAGCAGGTGAAGGACGGTCTGATTCGCGTGCAGGTGATCGAGGGCGTTATTGAGTCGGTTGCGGCCGAAGGGGGCACGCCCCAGATGCGCGAGAAGGTAGAGCGTCTGATGGCCAGAATTACAACCCAGCGGCCAATCGACCTGGCGAGTCTCGAACGGGCCTTGCTCACACTGAACGACATTCCCGGCCTGGCAGGCGGTGGTGTGCTGCGGCCGGGCACCGGCCTTGGGGCCTCCGAATTGGTGATCTCCATGGCAGATCCAGGACCCCCGGTCATTTCACTGGCGGTGAACAACGCCTCTTCTAAAACCTTGGGCACTTTGGGTCTGAGCGCGAATGCCAGCTTCACCAATCCTTTTTTAGATCCGGGCGCATTAAGTCTGGGCTTTAATAGTTCTGCAGACGCCGAAAAGCTGCGTGCCGTCAATGCACGGTATGCCTGGGGTCTTGCCGGCACGGGTATCGTGGCGAGCGTGGGTGCGCTAGAGGCCCGGGCGCGGCCAGCGGGAAGCATTCGCGAGGTACTGGGGCTGGATGTCTTTAGCCTGTCGCATTCGGTGACCCCTCGGCTGCGCTATGCACTGATCCGTGGCCGAGAGAGTTCGGTCTATGTTGAGTCGGGCCTGGCCTTCAATCAAAGCCGGATCACCGGGGTGCCTAGCCCCGACTGCACCGATGGATCCCCCGCTACCCGTGACCGGTCATCGGTGCTCGACTTCTCAGGCGCCTGGGTTGGTTCTGACGCCAGCAGCCAGACCAGCCTTACGATGGGCGCTGCCAAGGGGCTGTCTGCCTTGGGAGCGTGACGGCGCAGTGACTACGACTTTAGGTGCAAGAACCCATCGGTGGCCGGGTTCGAACCCGGTTTTTTTAAAGTTTACCGCCAGTCTGCAGCGCACGCAGAGTCTGGCTGAGCAGTGGAGTCTGCAGCTCAGTCTGCAGGGCCAGACCACCAGCGACACGCTGGCCTCTGGGGAGCAGGTTTCTTTTGGGGGTGGCGGAATTGGCCGCGGCTACGATGGCGGAGCGATTGCCGGAGACACCGGCTTGGGCGGGCTAATTGAGCTGCGTTATGCGGTCGCACCCGATACCCTTGCAGGCCTTGCCTGGATGGGCCAAAACCCACGGCTACAACTCTTTGTCTTTGCCGACTATGCTCGAGCAACCAAGCGGGCTGTGGCCGCGAGTCGGCTGGTAAACGCCACCGAAGATGACCCAGCAGAGCGCTTTTCCTTGGCGTCTTATGGTCTGGGATTTCGGTGGAACAACAGCCTAGGCTGGTCTGTGGAAGGGCTTCTGGCCAAGGCCCAGAAAGACCTGGGCGGCAGTGACCCCCGATCCGACCCGCGGTTTTTACTTTCGGTCACCAAGATTTTTTAGATTACGGATTACGCTATTACGGTATTTCGGTGACAGTTTCTATTACGGTGACAGTTTACTTAATTCCCCGTAGGGGAATTAAGTAAACTGTCACCGTAATAGCGGCTATAGCGAAGGCTCAGCGGTTGCAGCGCCCCGCCCCTAAGGTAGCTCCGGTGTTTTTGGCTGCTGCCGCTTGTAGCGGCGTATGGCCTGCAGAATAACCGCGGTTAAGGCCAGAGAAAGCACAAGCCAGCCCGCGGCCAGAAGCCGCTCAAGCCAGTGCAGACCGATGATGCGTACCAGGGCCTCGCAGACGTACAGCCATATAAGCAGCGACATCCATTGAAAGGTGTAGATGCGCCCACGCAGCAGGCCCGGTAGGGCCAGGGCGAGAGGCAGAACCTTGAGCCAGAGCCAGGACCCATCGCGAATGGGGTCGACAAAGCCCTCCCAGGCCAGGCCATAGGCAATCATCAGCCCACAGAAAAACGCGGCCCGTCTGCCGTCTGCGGCAGGCAGCTGCGGTGGTGGCACTGGCGGTGGAGCAGTCACGCGCGGCTGCGCCCTGGCTGATGGGCCTGTCTCACGGGCTGCTATACCCTGGTTGGTGCGCTTGTCTCACGCGCGGCTGCGCCCCAGGCGCTGGGCCAGCTCGGCCACGCGCCTTCCCAGGGCCCGCGCGAGGCGGCGTTCTTCGTCAGACACAGGGCGTCTGCCATCGCTGCCCGCCACATGCGAAGCCCCATAGGGCGTTCCCCCTGTCTGTGTGGCGCCAAGATCGGGCTCGGAATAGGGCAGCCCCACGATTAGCATGCCATGGTGAAGCAGGGGCAACATCATGCTCAGCAGAGTGGATTCCTGGCCCCCATGCAGACTGCCGGTGCTGGTGAACACGCCAGCGGGCTTACCAATAAGGTCGCCCGCGAGCCAGGCATTCAGACTGCTGTCGACAAAATATTTCATGGCTGCCGACATGTTTCCAAATCGCGTGGGCGATCCCAAGACCAACCCCGCACACTCAAGGAGGTCTTTTGGCTCTGCGTAGGGTGGGCCGGAAGCCGGCACTGTTGGGGCGTTCGCTTCGTGCAGGGCCGAGACCGCAGGCACGGTGCGCAGACGGGCAGCGCAGCCCGCCACCGATTCCACGCCATCGGCGACCGACTGCGCCAGTGTCGCAGTGGCCCCATGACGGCTATAGTAGATAACCAGGATCTCAGTAAGTGACATGACCCGTATCATATCGAGACTGCATAAGGAGCCGAGACTATGAAAGTCCAAGACATCTTAAAGCTCAAGGGCAATCGTATGCTCAGTGCCTCACCGAGTCAGACGCTGTCTGATGCCGTGATTCTGATGGCTGAGGAAGATATCGGTTCGCTTGTGGTACTCGACAACAACCGCCTCGCGGGCATGCTCACCTTTCGTGAGATATTGGTGGTCTTGGCTAAGCGGCAAAAAGAGCAACGGGTTGGGCCGACCCCCACCATGAACCAGATTCTAGTCAGTGAGGTGATGAACACTCGGCCCACCTGTGCATCGCCAGACATGACCATTGACACCCTGCGTGAAGTCATGAACCGCTGTGGCGAGCGGTATCTGCCCGTCACGGAGGGCGATGCCATTCTTGGGGTCGTCTCGTTTCATGACGTCGCCCGCGCGGTGTTAGACGCCCAGAGCTTTGAGAACCGTATGCTCAAGGCCTACATTCGAGACTGGCCTGCCGAGGGCGAATCCTGATTTATGCGTATTCTGGTCTGTAACGACGATGGCTATTTTTCTCCGGGAATAGCAGCGCTGGCCGAGGCCATGCGCGGCTTTGGCGAGGTTACGGTGGTGGCCCCCGAGGCCGATCGCAGCGGGGCAAGCAACTCTCTTACGCTGGATAGACCACTTTACGTGCGGCAGGCCTCAAGCGGGTTTTACTATGTTAATGGCACCCCCACCGACTGTGTGCATGTGGCAGTTACCGGGTTTCTTGACCATCGCCCCGACCTGGTGGTCTCGGGCATTAACAACGGCCAGAACGTGGCCGAAGACACGCTCTACTCTGGCACGGTGGCCGCTGCCATGGAGGGGTTTCTGTTGGGAATTCCGTCGGTGGCCTTCTCCTTGGCCGATCGTGGGTTTGCCCATCTCGACACTGCCGTGCATGTGGTCCAGCGTATCGTCTCTGGCTTCATGCGCAAGCCCTTTGCCCAGGCCAGACTGCTCAACGTGAATATCCCCGGTGTGGCCCTTGGCGATCTGTCTGGGATGACCGTCTGTCGGCTGGGCCGTCGGCATGTGTCGCAGCCGGTTGTGCGGGTGGCGTCGCCCCGCGGCGAGTCGATGTTCTGGGTGGGCGCCCCTGGTGGCATTCGTGATGCCGGCCCCGGCACAGACTTCTTTGCCCTCGCCAACCGCCAGGTGGCAATCACTCCGCTGCGGGTCGACCTCGCCGATGGCGATGGTCTCTCGCCGGTGACCGAATGGCTGGAAGACCTCCGATAAGGCCAGGCCACAGACCTGAGCTTCCCCCGCCGCTTGCGCTCAAGCCCAAATGGGGTGGCCAGGCTGCTGCGCGGACAAAGACAACCGGGCTAGCTGCGGGGGCCCTACCAGGGTCCACGGCTGCTGCGGCATCAGCAGCCTCGCCAGAGGGTTCTGCCCAAGGCCTTACCAGCGAACGTCTTCGCGACCGCATGGTTGCCCGACTGCGCCAGCAGGGTATTAACGACGAAGAGGTGCTCGCGGCCATGAGGGCAGTGCCGCGTCACCTGTTTGTCGATCCTGCGCTGGCGAGCCGTGCCTACGAAGACACCGCTCTTCCCATTGGCCATTCCCAGACCATTTCGCAGCCCTACGTGGTGGCCCGCGCCGTCGCCCTGGCCCGGTCGGCCCTCGGGGAATCCGGGGACAGACCCCGATTTTCGCCCCGGCAATTGCCTGGGGTGCAGGAACCTGGGGAGTCCAGAGACAGGCTCCCATCAACAGGCAGGGGGCGGGCCCTGGAAATTGGCGGCGGCTGCGGCTATCAGGCGGCGGTGCTTGCCCGGGTATTTGATGAAGTGGTCTCTGTGGAGCGCATTGCGGGGCTACACCGTCAGGCCCGACGGAACCTGTTTGCCCTAAAGCTGCCTAACCTGCACCTGCTGCATGCCGATGGCATGCAGCTGCCTTCGGGCCTCGGCCGCTTTCGGGCTGTCTTTCTGGCGGCAGGCATGCCGAGCATACCGGAGCATTTGTTGAGAGAATTAGAGCCGGGTGGCGTTCTGGTCGCACCCATTGGATCGCCGACACAGCGTCTGGTGGTGCTTAGGCTTCTGCCGCAGGCAGTGGCGGGCGCGGCGCCGGCCTTTGAACGCCGTGAATTTGAGGAGGTGTCGTTCGTGCCCATTCTTCGGGGGCTGCAGTCATGACGGGTCGTTTTTTTCTGGTGGCAGGGTTTGTTGTTCTTGCGGGCTGTGCCGCGCCCAAAGGCAAGGCACCGGTGGAATCGCGTCCTGTCGGAGCCGCCACTTCTTCTCAGGCAGCCCCGCAGGCTCCCGCCAAAAAGCCTGCGGCGCCTACCTCTGCTGCCTCCGCAGCAGCCCCTGCCCCTGCATATCAGGAGCCTACCCCAACGGGCTTTTACAGAGTCAAGCGAGGCGACACCTTAATCGGTATTGCACTGGAGCATGGCGTTGACTGGCGAGAGCTTGCGGCATCCAACGATATTTCCAATCCCAACATTATCGAGGTCGGGCGTCTTCTGCGGATCTCGCCAGCCCGGCCGGCGGCGCCAGCGCCTTCGGTCGCTGCGGTTCCTGTGTCTCCCGTTGGCCCGACACCTGCCGATACCTCTGCCCCGCCTGGCTCGCAGGCCGCTGCGGTGCCATCGGCCGGAGCGGCTCAGGTGCGGCCTCTCGAGCCCAGCCCTCCCGCCGCAGCCCCCGGCGGTAGTGCCCAGGCGCCAGCCGAGATGGCCAGTGCTGCGCCTCCCCCCGCATCCACGGCAGCTCCGGCCCCTGCAGGCCTGCAGTGGGCATGGCCTGCTAATGGTCAGTTGATCACTAATTTTGCAGAAGGGGGAAGCAAGGGTGTGGCGATTGCGGGCGCACCCGGTGAGGCCATCTTTGCGGCCGAGAATGGCCGCGTCATATACAGCGGCAGCGGGCTGCGTGGCTATGGCAACCTGGTTATCGTTAAGCACGACCAAGACTTCACCACGGCCTATGCCCATAACCGGGCCATACTGGTGAAGGAAGGGCAGACGGTACGGCGGGGCCAAAAGATTGCCGAGCTTGGCATGTCGGATGCGGACCGGCCCATGCTGCACTTTGAGGTCCGTCGCTCGGGCAAGCCGGTAGACCCGATCGGATTTCTTCCTATACGCTAGTGACGCCCGTTCTGGTCTTTGACCTGGAAACCATCCCCGATGTCTCCGGGATGCGGCAGATGGGCTCGATTGGCTCCGAGCTCTCTGATGCCGATGGGGTGGCCCAGGTGGTTTCGGAACGCCTGGCAAAAGGCCAGAGCGACTTTCTTCCCCTGTACCTGCAGCGCATCTGGGTTATTGGCTGCGCCTTTCGCGACGACCAAGGATTTCAGGTGCGATGTCTGGGCGAGGGCTATGGCACGAGCAATGCCGATGAGGCTCACCGGCTGCGGCAGTTCTTTGGCGTCATTGAGCGGCACACGCCTCAGCTGGTGAGCTGGAACGGCACTGGCTTCGATCTGCCAGTCTTGCACCATCGTGCCTTGATTCAGGGGGTGGCTGCTGCCCAGTACTGGGATACGGGCGATGCCAATCGTGACTTTCGTTTTAACAACTATCTCAACCGGTATCACAGTCGCCACCTTGACCTGATGGATGTCCTCTCGAGTCATTCGTCGCGGGCCAATGCCCCGCTCGATGCCATAAGCCAGCTCTGTGGTCTTCCCGGAAAACTCGGAGAAGATGGCGCTAAGGTATGGGATGCCTGTCTTGCCGGCCGCGGTGAGGCGGTGGCCGCCTACTGCGAGACCGACGTGGTGAACACCTACCTGCTCTACCAGCGGTTTCGTCTGGTACGCGGTGAGATCCAGCACACAGATTGCGATGCCGAATATCGTCTGGTGCACGACTGGATTACCACGCAGCTCGGGAATGAAAAGGCACCGCTGCGCGGGGCGCACTGGGAGAAGTTTCTGGCTGCCTGGAACCTTTAGTGGGAAGGCGCACGATAGGGGCGCGTCGCCCGGGCCGGCGCATTGAAGGCCTTGTGATTGAGTCGGTAGACCTGGAGGCCCAGGGCATCGCCCGACATGAGGGCAAGGTGGTCTTTATTGCCGGCGCCTTGACCGGCGAACGGGTTGATGCAGAGGTGCTGCGTGAGCGCCCGTCGTACATGAAGGCCCAGGCTGTGCACTGGCACAGCCATTCCCCTGATCGGGTGATACCGGGCTGTCCGCACTATGGCGTCTGTGGCGGCTGCTCGATACAGCATGCCTCGGCAGAGGCGCAGATTGCCTATAAACAACGGGTGCTCGAAGATACGCTCTGGCATATCGGCCGCATCCGCCCACAGGAGGTCTTGTCACCCCTGCGGGGTCCCGCGTTTGGCTATCGGACCCGGGCGCGTCTCTCAGTGCGCTGGGTAGACAAGAAAGGCGGGCTACTCATTGGGTTTCGTGAGCGGGCGAGCAGTTATGTGGCACAGATGCATAGCTGTCCGGTGCTGGTGCCGCAGGCTGGGGCGCTGCTGCCTGCCTTGCGGGGCTGCCTGGAGGGGCTTTCGATCGCCCGACAGATTCCCCAGGTGGAGCTTGCCGCAGGCGAAGACCAGACCGTCTGGGTGTTACGCGTCATGGCGCCGCCCTCCGAGCAAGACCTCACGCAGCTTCGCTCCTTTGCAGCCGACCATGGGGTCAGCATCTGGCTGCAGCCTGCTGGCCCGCAGTCGGCCCATAGGCTAGAGGGTGCGAGCAGTGCCCAGCCCTTGTCTTACCGACTGCCGAGCGCAGGCATCACCATGCCTTTCTCGCCAGTGGACTTTACCCAGGTGAACTTTGCGATGAACCGCGCCCTGGTAGACCGGGCTATTGGCCTGCTTGACCCGCAGCCTACCGATCGTGTGGCGGATTTTTTCTGTGGCCTTGGAAACTTTAGCCTGCCGCTGGCGCAGCGATCGGCAGAGGTTTTTGGGGTCGAGGGTAGTGCTGCCCTGGTGGCCCAGGCCCAGGCCAATGCCGATGCCCTGGGGCTGGGTGGGCGCACGCGGTTTCTGCAGGCAAATTTATTCGAGCCGCAAGAGAACTGGCTTGCGGCCCAGGGCCCATTTGACCGCGTGGTGATTGACCCCCCGCGCGAAGGGGCCCAGGCCTTGTGTGAGGCCTTAGCTGGCTTAAATAGTCGCGCTAAGGCCGGTGCCCGGCCTTTTATAGCGCTGCCCAAGCGGCTGGTGATGGTCTCGTGCAACCCTGCCACGCTGGCCCGCGATGCCGCAATTCTGGTGCACCAGGGTGGCTGGGTATTACGCCAGGCAGGTGTGGTGAATATGTTTCCCCAGACCGCCCATGTGGAGTCGATCGCGATGTTTTCCGCCGGGGCTTGAGCTTCTTTCGGGCTTTACGCCCTGGGGTTTGCGCTTGGAAGCGAGGTTCTTCTGCGCGATAAAAAAGGGCCTCTAGGATTTTCCCCAAGCGGCATGACTTGGAAAATAGAGTTATTCAGCACGGACTAGGTAGCTCGGCAGCCAAGTTGCTAGAGAGGGAAAAATTATTAACAAACCGACTAGGAGCATTGAACAAAAAATATATGGAATAGCCGCAACGTATATTTCTTTCATTGTTGTTCCAGTGGGCGCAACTCCCTTCATCACAAACAGTAAGAGTCCTAGAGGCGGGGTAGAAAAACTAATCTCAAGGGCCAGCATCACAATCACACCAAACCAAATCAAATCAAAACCGATTGACTGTGCCAAAGGAAAGAAAAATGGCACCGTAAGTAGCATAATTGAAATCTGCTCCATAAAGGTGCCTAGGACGAGTAAAACCATAAAGATAGCCAGCAGCATCAAAACAGGGCTCAAGTCAAAGCTAGTAGCCCATTGAATAAGCCCACTTGACGCACCCGAAAAAGCAAGAAGTTGGCTGAACGTAGCAGAGCCAAAGACAATTAGAAAAGCCATAAGGGTGACCTTCAGCGCGCCCTCAACAGATTGGATCCACGTCTTCCACGACAGGCAGCGGTATAGCGCGCTTAAAATAAGCACTGCTAACGCGCCGAAGGCGGCCGACTCGGAGGGTGTTGCCCAGCCTGTAAGAAGCATCGCCACTATTAGCGCCATCACAGCGACCATCGGGATAATATCGGTCAATACAACTCGAACCTTTGTGCGCAACGGGACAGCAGGGACATCGTATGCAGGCGCTGCGGAAGGATCAATTCTCGTCTGTATCCAGACCATGCCGATGTAGAGTAAAGCGAGTAAGAGCCCTGGCAAGATGCCCGCCACCAAGAGTGCTCCAATGTCTATTTTCGCCAAAGTCGCCAGAAGCACCGCTAACGCGGAGGGTGGAATGATAATTGCGAGACCACCAGTACCTAAAATGGGGCCAATTGCCATGTGCTTCTTGTAGCCCCTTCGAACCATCTCGGGAACCAATACAGAACCCAACAATGCGGTTGAACCCATCGACGACCCACTCACTGTGGCAAACCCCGTTCCTCCAATAACCGTGACGTAGGAGAGCCTTCCGGGCACCCGACCAAGTAGCATGTCGATCGCGTTAAACATACGCATTCCCAGACCGGACCTAAAGAAGAGTTCACCCATCAGTAGAAATAAGGGAATAGGCACCAAACTGAAACTAGATAAAGAACCAAAGCCATTACTCAAAATTTGAATAATGCCGTTGCCCCCCCCCATAAAGTACCAGGCCCCGATAACATTACCACCCAGAAAAGCCAATGCTATGGGAAGTCCCATTACCATGAGTATGACAACAAGGCCCAATAAAAAAGAAAGGGCCCAGTACCATTCCATCATTCTAGGGCCCCCGCAACACCTGTATGCATTATTTCAGAGCCAAAGACAAATCGGGCATATTCTACGGTCATCAATCCAAAGCTAATGGGAAACGCCAGACTCAAAATCCATGTTGGAAAGAAATACGCTCGAATGTCTAGATCACCTCGCTCTATATTTGTCATCACGAGTTCGAGACCCTTCAAGGCCATGATTAAACAGATAAGCGCTGCCAACAGAGCAATTAAGCGGCTAAAAGCATTTAGATATCTGCCAGGCAAGGACGCCGTTAAGAGCTCGATATGAACATGCCCGCGCTTACGCACCAACCAAGGGGCACCCAGTAACGTTAGATAAAACATGCCGTATTCGGTCGAGATAAAGAGCCATGCCCAAGACTGAATGCCCAGGTTTCTCTGGATGACCGAGATTACAACTGCAAGCATGAGCCAAACCAAGGTCATACCCGCAAGAACAACCATGGCCTGCAAGAATTTTTCGTATACAAACCGGATAGAGCGCATGGCACCCACTGAGATCATTGGCTGTGCAGGACCCTAACACACAAAGGGCGCTAGGCGCCCTTTGTGTTAATAGTGTTACTGCCTATTAAATAGTGAGATCAAACGGTCGTAGTTCTTGAGCCCATCAGAATGGCGCTCCATCTGGGTACGCATACGGGCCCATGTTGCCTCTCGTGCAGCTTGAGAAAATCTTGCAGCAGCAGGGCCTTGTAAGGTCACAACACGCATACCAGAGGCGATCATTTCTTGCCGCTGCTTGCTACCGAGATCAATGAAGCGTTCGGCAGTTGCACGCTCGTGTTCTATTGCAACATCCTGAAGGACCTTTTTGGCCTGTGGGCTTAAACGATTCCATCTACTTAGGTTTACGATAACGCCCATATCGGTAGAAAAGAAGGATGGCTCAATTCGGTACTTCAGAAAACGATCCCAGTTCAGATCTTTGAGTCCAATCTGGGTCCACCCGGTCGCATTAACCACACCACGCTCCAAAGCCGAATAGACCTCAGGCGTTGGAATACTTACTGGCTGAGCACCCAAGACGTCTTTGAAAAAAGCGTCATAGACCGGGTTGCTTCGAAGACGCAAAGCAGAAACGTCTAAATTACCTTGGGCATCTAACTTGGGCTCATTTATCGTATAGAGGTTATACGAAATACCGCTATCAAACCATCCTAGGTAGTAGACCCCCATTTTTTGCTGGTGAATCTGATTGAGCAAATCAATGCCGCCATTTCCTCTCGCATGAATCGCGTTGGCATTTGATGCAACCAATGCATCTCGCTCTGGCACGGTACCTCCATAGAAACTTGCTGCGGTATAGGCCATGTCAACAACACCGTTGCGGACCGCATCTGGCTGCTGAGGCAGGCCGATTGCCTCCGGACCGCCACGAACATCAATTTGTACGACTCCTGCACCCCTCTCGTTGACCTTTTTGACAAAGTCTAAAAAACTTTGCGTGTAGATCAATGATGGGGAAAAGGCGTGAACCGCAGAGATCCGTTCTACTGCATAGGCCTGTGATGCCGACGCAATTGCCGCAACCAACCCCATCGCCGCTAAAAATTGCTTTCTCATACCATATTCTCCATTTATTAAAAAAAGGCAGCGCTCAGCACTGATTAAAGGAACAACCACGAAAAATTGACGGATCGTTTCTGACGAAAAGCCTGAATCTCGCCCTTCATACTGAGAGTCAACGCTACGTCATCCCATCCGTTGATAAGTTTTATCTTCCAGTTCGGCTTGATCTCGAAATAAATCTGCGTACTTGCCAACGAGATAATTTGCCGCTCCAGGCTCACATCAATGAGAGACCCGTGATTTCCAAGCGCACCAAGTAACAGTTCAGCATCTTGCTCGGTAACCACCGCCGGCAACAATCCGTTATTAACAGCATTTGAGGCAAAAATATCTCCAAAGCTCGGTGCGACAACGCATCGAAAACCGCCATCAATAAGCGCATAGACCGCTGCCTCACGAGACGATCCTGCCCCGAAATTTTTTCGTGTAACTAACACCCCTGCGTCAATAGCTGCAGGCTTATTTAAAGGCCAATCAGTCCTTAAATTACCGTCCTCATTTCTACGAAGGTCATGGAGCAGGAATTCGCCGTAACCTTGAGATCGAGATGTTCTCATGAAGCGCGCCGGGATCAACTGATCGGTATCAATGTTGCTCAAAGGCAGGGGGCACGCCCAGCTATGGAGATGAGCAAAAGGCCTCATAGACGCGCCTCGGAAAAGCTTCGCACATCGACCAAATGTCCAGCGACGGCGGCTGCAGCAGCCATAGCGGGTGACATAAGGTGCGTTCGAGATCCACGTCCCTGACGCCCTTTGAAATTGCGGTTCGTCGTGGAAGCGCAGCGCTCTCCCGAAAGCAGAAGATCGCCATTCATGCCCACGCACATAGAACAGCCGGGCTCGCGCCACTGTAGACCGGCACTAAGAAAAATTTCGTGCAAACCCTCAGCTTCCGCAGCGCTTTTGACCCACTTAGAGCCTGGTGACACAAACCCTGGAACCTTCGATTTTTGCCCTTTGAGTATAGCTGCCGCATCTCGTAGATCAGACAATCTAGAATTTGTACAAGAGCCAATAAAAACCTTATCGATTGCTATATCGGTCAACTTTTGGCCGGGGGTTAGGCCCATGTATTCAAGGCTATCAGCTATTTGCGACGCCTTGCCTGGGTTCTCCGCGTCTATTGGGTCAGGTAGACGGGCCAGTATCGGTAGCGCCTCCTCTGGTGAAACCCCCCACGTGACTGTGGGTTGAATATCCGCAGCCTGAAAAACGTATCTCTGATCGAAGCAAGAAACCTCGGTACTTGCCAGGCCCAGCCAATGACGACTGGCTCGGTCGAAATCTGTCCCTTTTGGAATAGAAGGACGACCACGAAGGCTTTCAATCGTGACCTGATCTGGCGAGATTAATCCGCAGCGCGCCCCACCTTCGATCGACATATTGCACAGAGTCAGGCGAGCCTCCATCGACAACTCTCGAATCGCAGAGCCCGAGTATTCGATTGCAAATCCACGCGCACCATCAGCACCTAAAGCACTAATCCAGTGTAAGGCGACATCCTTCGCCGTTACACCACTGGCCATCCGCCCATCAAATTGAAGCAAAAGGGTTCGGGGCTTAGCCAGCCAAATCGTTTGAGTTGCCAACACATGCGCCACCTCCGACGCGCCAATACCGAACCCTATAGCTCCTAATGCGCCGTGCGTAGAGGTGTGGCTATCACCGCAGACAACCACTGAACCTGGGTGGGTTAATCCTTGCTCCGGCCCAACAACATGTACGATTCCTTGCCTACTATCGGTGAGCCCGATTACAGGAATACCATGCCGCTTTGCATTTATCTCAAGGCGATCAACCATCTCCATGATTTGCGGATCAAGCGCTACTGATCCGTCTCGCACGGTTGGCACGTAGTGATCCGTAATACCGACCGTAAGCCCAGGCTCCGCCACAGATAGTCCGCGAGAGGTCAGTTGATCAAATGCATGAAAGGAGCCTTCGTGCAGGTAGTGCCGATCCACCCACAACAAACTCTCTCCCGACTCAGAATGACGAATCTCGTGTTCAGACCAAATGCGATCAAATAGAGAGAGCGATGCGCTCATACGGAGAAAACGAATGTGTTATGAATAATCAAGATTAAAGATTAAGGGCAAAAGTTCTGCCTATACTAACCCTTACTTACGCTTAAAGAGCGCCCCGCATTTACCCTAATCTCGTCCATATTTGGCTTTCGGGTCACGACTTCGCACCTAGTTGAGTGTAGGACTTACCCTATATCTTTATGTCCTGCAAAGTGACACAGAGGCGCTAAAATTTTGAGCCTATGAAAAGTACATACTTGCTTCAAATGACGCGATGAACCCATCTGTTGAGAGGCCGCTAAGGGACCGACTAAGTAGCCCTGAGATATTAGTAGCTCCGGGGGTTTACGATAGTTTGGGTGCAAAAATTGCTGAGCAATCTGGATTTACTGCCCTCTACCTTTCTGGCGCCAGTCTTGCATATACACGACTTGGCAGTCCAGACATCGGGTTACTTGGCTTGGCGGAGGTTGCAGACTCTCTGCGCCACATACGCGAAGCGACGACAGCTTGGTTGATTGTCGATGCAGACACGGGTTTTGGTAACGCGATCAACATGATTCGAACGGTACGTATTCTCGAGGCTTCAGGTGCGAATGCTATTCAAATAGAGGACCAAGAGTTCCCAAAAAGATGCGGCCATTTGCAAGGTAAATCGTTAGTGAAAACTGCAGAAATGGTTGGAAAAATTCGCGCTGCTTGCGATGCACGAGCGAGCGCGGAAACCTTGATAGTAGGTCGAACCGACGCTATAGCCGTAGAAGGTTTTGCGGCCGCGCTCGACCGCGGGCATCGGTACGTTGAAGCGGGTGCAGACGTGCTGTTTATTGAAGGTCTTCGCGATACCGATCAAATGCGTGAGGTTAATAAACAGTTTTCGGGACGTATTCCTGTTCTGGTTAACATCGTAGAGGGCGGAGACACGCCTGTCCTATCTGCCACCGAACTCCAAGCTTACGGCTTTTCTGTCGTGATCTTCCCGGGCGCTTTGGCTCGGGCTTTTGGTCATATGGCCCAACAATTTTTTGCAAGTTTAAAAGCCCACGGCACCACTGACCCATTCCGCCCACACATGCTCGACTTTCGAGGTATCAACGCCTTACTGGGCACTACCACCATTCTCGATCAGGGCCGAAGGTATAGTCCCGAGAACATCCGTACTTAACTCGATAGGGAGGCGATTTTGATCAAATCAGACAAGACAGCACGACAGCTATACGAGGAAGTTATTTCTAATCCACAAAGGGCGGCTTTTGGTTTTGGGCGTAAGGCAGCCTTAATCAATGTTGATTTTCAGAAGGCCTACACTCGAACTGATCTTTTTAAAACAGCTTATGAAACCGACCCGAATCAAATTGCCTATGTTAATCAGTTGGCGCAAGAGTTTCGTCGCCTGCATTGGCCTGTCGTTTGGACCCGTGTAGCTTATTTGGCGTCAGGCGAAGATGCCGGAGTATGGGGCACGCGTACTAATACGCCTGACTCTCTACAAAACATTAAGCACGGATCTGAGCGCGCTGAGTTTGATGAGCGGGTCGAGGTTGACCCCAAAAGCGATGTGCTATATACCAAACGCATGCCCTCGGTGTTCTTTGAAACGCCGCTCGCCTCTTTGCTGGTGTGGCATCGCGTTGATACCGTCATTCTCACTGGCGGCTCTACCTCTGGATGTGTGCGGGCGTCTGCTGTTGATAGCCTGTCTCATGGATACCGCACCATCGTGCCTGAGGAATGTGTCGCGGATAAACACGAAAGCTATCACTACGCCAACCTTACAGACCTGGCTCTTAAATATGCTGACGTACTTAAAGTTAGAACCTTGCTGGAGTGGTTAAACCAGCAGTCATTGGCACAATAATTTGCCGGAGCCCCGATGAAGCCAAATCCAGGCCTTTATGATTATTGGCCGTACCAGAATCGCCCAAAGATCACGTGGCCCGACGGCGCACGACTGGCATTTTGGGTCGCCCCCAACATCGAGTTTTATGAACTTGACCCACCCCAAAACCCGCAGCGAAAGCCTTGGCCCACGCCACATCCCAGTGTTCCTGGGTACAGTATTCGAGATTACGGAAACCGAGTTGGCCATGAGCGGCAAATGGCCCTGCTCGATAAATATGGAATTCGTGGCTCAATCTCCTTATCGGTTGCGCTATGCGAGCACCATCCCGAAATCATCTCTATGTGTCGAGATCGTAACTGGGAGTTCTTTAGCCACGGCATATACAACACCCGCTACACCTACGGGATGACTGAGGCTATCGAGAAATCCATGATCAAAGACTCGATAGAGTCTATCTACAAACATACCGGCCAACGATGTGCTGGATATTTAGCCCCAGCGCTCTCACATTCAGAACGCACCATGGACCTGTTCTCCGAGGCTGGCTATGAGTTGTTTGGCGACGAAGCGGCCTTCTACACCTGCGATTTATTCCATGACGACCAGCCCACGCCAGTGCATGTTCGCAGCGGCCGAAAATTCATTTCGATGCCATACTCTCTCGAGATGAATGACACGATTGTGTATGCGGTGAATAAGGTAGAACCCCGCCAATACCTGCAGATGCTAAAACGCCACTTTGATAGGCTTTATGAAGAAGGCGCAGGGTCGGGAACCGTAATGTGTATTCCTACACACAATTACCAAATAGCTTGCCCGCACCGTATTAAAGCTTTTGAAGAAGCCCTCGAATACATCACTGGACATTCTGATGTCTGGGTGGCGACAGGCCGTGAAATCGCCAGCCACTATTTGCATAACCATTACGACACTGCCGTGAGGGCCATTGCGTCTCATCCTGCCAACGAGAAGAGTGCCGCATGAGCTTACCTGAAAGCTACCTCGATTATCCATTGCGTCGCTACGGTAACGACCACTCTTGGTTTGATTGGCGGCTACTTCGAAGATCGTCTCCCGTGTCATGGCCTCATGGCAAAGCAGTGGCTGTCTGGGTCAATGTCTCGCTACAGCATTATCCGCTCGACCAAAAAGGGATTCCGTTTAAGGTGCCCAACGGAATGACCATGCCTTATCCTGATTTACGTCATTACTCGCTTCGCGACTATGGCAACCGAGTAGGTGTTTTTCGGGTTGCTGACGCACTAAATAAATTCGAGATTCCATCAACCTGGGCCATAAATGCCGAACTTGCGGTTCAGAATCCGTGGTTAGTTGGACATATCTCCAGCCTTAAAGAAGTTGAGATTGCTGCGCATGGCTGGAACATGGATAGCTTGCTGCATAACGGCATGAGTCGGGACGAAGAGGCGGCGCTCGTTCAGCGTTGTCGATCTACGCTCGAGGAGGTTTACCAACCCCGCGTGACTGGCTGGCTGAGTCCTGCCCGCCAACAAAGCTGGAATACCCTGGAGCTTTTGTCGGAGGCCGGCTTTGAATATTGCATGGACTGGGTCAATGACGATTTGGCATACTGCGTTTTACCGCACAAGGGTAACCTGCACATGATGCCACTCAATACTGAGATTGAAGATCAGTTTGTCATGTGTAATAACCTGCACTCCGAAGATTCTTGGGCACAGCAAGTCATTGATGCAATCGATTTCATGCAAGAAGAGGCCAGTGCCCTCAACCAAGGCCGCATGTTGGGTATTAGCCTTCATCCCTGGCTCGTCGGTCAACCTCATCGTATCGCATGTCTTGAACGAGTCCTTCAGTATTTACGCTCGCAGTCGGGTGTGTGGCTATCGACAGCTGGGCAGATCCTGGGTCACTGGCAAGTTCAAAATAGTCAGTCCAGATGATCGAGCGCTGCCCTCCCGGTTCTCGGATCGAACCCGAGGTGCCAGTTGCCGTTATAGGAGGTGGGGCATGTGGCTTAACCGCTGCGCTAGCCATCAGAGATCATGGTCAAGAGGTGCTCGTGCTCGAACGCGATGTACTTCCTCGCGGTAGCACCGCTATGTCCTCTGGCTTTATCCCCGCCTGTGGAACGCGCTGGCAAAAAGATCTAGGCATTAACGACAGCGTCTTGTTGATGAAGCAAGATATACAAACCAAAAATCACCAACAGGGTAATCCCGATGTAATCGATGCTGTTGCTGAAGCCTCCGGTTCCGTACTTGAGCACCTATCAGATCGACACTGTGTTCCTTTGGAGCTTGTTCAGGGGTTTTTGTATCCTGGGCATTCGGTCATGCGTATGCATTGCACTCCGCGTCGGACGGGCGAGGAACTTATGGGCAGTTTACTCAAAGCCTGTGAGAACGCAGGCGCAGACATCTTGACGCAGTGCCACGTGCGCACGCTCGTTGTCGATACAAATGACCGCGTGATCGGCCTTGAGTTAGAGCGGCCAGACGGAAGCCGTGAGCGAATTGGGTGTCAGGCCTTAGTTCTTGCTTGTAGTGGCTTTGGCGGAAACGCCATCCTAGTCGAACAGTACATTTCCTACATGAAAGACGCCGTATTCTATGGCCATATCGGTAATCAAGGGGATGCTCTACAATGGGGGGTGGATTTGGGCGCTGCAACTGCCGATTTGGCTGCTTGCCAGGGACACGGGTCTTTAGCTTGGCCTCAGCAAACCCTGATTTCATGGGCTCTCATGATGCAAGGGGGAGTACAGGTCAATCGTCTGGGGCGTCGGTTTTCAAATGAGCACCTTGGGTATTCGGAGCAAGCACGTGTTGTTCTACAACAGCCCGAACGATGTGTATGGAATATTTACGACTCGCGTATACACCAGGCTGCTTTATCGTTTGAAGACTATCGCCAAGCCCATGCGGTAAATGCTGTTAAAAGGGCAGCCAGCCTGCAGGAGTTAGCAGGAGTTATCAACGTACCCCTTGAAAATTTTACTGAAACCATGGTGGAAGTGGATCGACTATGCGCGGTCGGTGGTACAGACTCTTTTGGCCGCCGCTTCGGCCCAGATCAACAGCTCACTGCACCGTGGTTCGCCGTTCAAGTCACCGGAGCGCTATTTCATACCCAAGGTGGTCTAGAAGTTAATACCCAAGCCCGCGTTCTCAAGGCAGCCACACGGGAAACGTTTCCTAACTTATTCGCAGGAGGTGGCGCCGCCCGTGGGTTATCTGGGGCCGACGATACGGGCTACTTGTCGGGTAATGGCCTGCTTAGTGCCGTGGTACTCGGCACAATTGCCGGTAGGAATGCAGCAGCCTTGGTTGCCCCATAGTAGGCTTGCCCTCGTTTAACGCATCCCATAACTGAGGACCTGAGGACCTCAGGACCTGAGGACCTGAGGACCTGAGGACCTGAGGACCTGAGGACCTGAGGACCTGAGGACCTGAGGACATCAGGCAGACTTTCTTCGCTGGGTTGCCCACTAGCTTTTCTCAAAGTTTGATGGACTGGTAAAACCCAGCGTCAGTGAAGTCTGGAGGCGTTGTAAAACCCCAGATTGGCTGATTACTCGGCGGCTGATTCCTTACTCGCGGCTGCCGCCGAAGAAGGACATAAGCAGCACCAACAGGTTGCTAAAGATGTTGTAGATGCTCAGGTAGACCGACAGCGTGGCGCTGATGTAATTAGTTTCGCCACCATTAACAATGCGCTGCAGGTCGTAGAGCAGAAAGAGCGAAAAAATAACAACCGCAAGCAGCGACAAAGTAAGCATGAGCGCAGGCATTTGCAGCCAGATGTTGGCAATTGATGCCACGATGAGCAGCAACACCCCAATGAACAAGAACTTGCCCATGCCGCTGAGGTCTTTTTTGATCACCGTAGACAGGGAGGCCATGCCAAAGAAGACCAGCCCGGTACCGCCTGCCGCCACTGCGATGAGCTGGCCACCATTACCGAGGCCCAGCGCTGCACCCACGATGCGCGAGAGCATAAGGCCCATGAAAAAGGTGAAGCCCAGCAACAGGTAAACGCCCACCACGCTGTGCTTGAACTTTTCGATGGCGAAGAAAAACCCAAAGGCAATGCCTAGGAACAGCAGCATGCCGATTAGCGGGCTGCCCGCAAAGAACGAAAACCCCATGGCCATGCCCACGTAGGCCCCCAAAACCGTGGGCACCATGGTGGCAGCGAGCATGAGATACGTGTTGCGCAAAACCCTATTCTGAATGCCAGAAGGGGCGCGCTCAGAACGTGTAGCAGGGTTGGATTGAGGAAACATGGCGGTAGATCTCCTTTTGAGGGTTAGCCAAACCGTTATAATCTATTTTTTGTGAAATAAGTCAATTAAAACAGCCGGATCTGCCCTAAATCCTAAGGAACTTAAGGGTTTTCCTGGCCGCCATAGGCCTTTCTCGTTATCTGGAACTGCACGGATCACGTGTGGGCCAGGGCAGCTAGGCTTTAGAGTGGGCTGGGTAGAAAAAATTCATTTCCTCTTTGCATAAAGGACCGAAATTATGTCAGTTGAGCGCACACTTTCCATTATCAAGCCCGATGCCGTTGCCAAGAATGTTATCGGTCAGATCTACAGCCGGTTTGAAAATGCTGGCCTGAAGGTGGTGGCCGCGCGCATGATGCACCTCTCTCGTCGCGAGGCCGAGGGCTTCTATGCCGTCCATGCCCAGCGCCCATTTTTTAACGACCTGGTTGCGTTCATGACCTCCGGCCCAGTCATGGTGCAGGTGCTGCAAGGAGAGGGTGCGATTGCCAAAAACCGCCAACTTATGGGCGCCACCGATCCCAAGAAGGCGGACCCGGGAACCATACGTGCCGATTTTGCCGACAGCATCGATGCCAATGCCGTACACGGCTCCGACGGCCCCGATACTGCGGTCCAAGAAATCGCCTATTTCTTCCCAGCCCTGGCCGTCTTCGGCCGCTAGGATCGATCACGTCGTCGGGTGATTGCGAGGTAAGCGAGATGCCAGCGGGTTCACCCCCGGTGAACCTTTTGGGCTTCTCCCCCCAGGCCCTCGAGGGCTGGGTGGTTGGGCTCGGAGAAAAGCCCTTTCGCGCCCGTCAACTGCTCAAGTGGCTGCACCAGCAGCGCGCCACAGGTTTTAATGACATGTCGAACCTGGCCAAGGCGTTTCGCGCCCAACTCAGCGAGAAGGCGTCTATTCGGGCGCCGGAGGTTATCCAAGACCATATCTCGGCAGATGGCACCCGCAAGTGGCTACTCGATGCCGGGGCAGGCAACGCCGTGGAGACGGTGTTCATTCCCGAAGACGACCGCGGCACCCTGTGCATTTCGTCACAGGCGGGCTGCACCGTAGCCTGCCCTTTTTGTTCCACTGGCCGCCAGGGCTTTGCCCGCAACCTCTCGACGGCAGAAATTGTTGGCCAGCTGCATCTTGCCAATCGGCTCTTGGCGCGGCAGGCGCATCGGCTGGATTCACAGGGGCAGCCAGCTAGGGCAACGCCCGGTCAGGCGCTTGCGCCGGTTTCTAACGTAGTAATGATGGGCATGGGCGAGCCCTTACTCAATTACGAAGCCCTGGTACCGGCGCTGCAGCTCATGCTGCACGACGATGCCTATGGGCTGTCGCGTCGCCGGGTAACCGTGTCTACCTCGGGCGTGGTTCCAATGATCGATCGTCTGGCGCAAGACTGCCCCGTGGCCCTTGCGGTATCGCTGCATGCCCCCAACGATGCGCTGCGCGATCAGCTGGTGCCTTTGAACAAAAAATATCCGCTGCGCGAACTCATGGCCGCCTGCCGCCGGTACCTTGCCGCAGCGCCCCGCGACTTTATTACCTTTGAGTATGTCATGCTGCGTGGGGTAAACGACTCTGCGGTCCAAGCACGCGAGCTCATTGCCTTGGTAACCAACGCAGAGGTGCAGTGCAAGTTCAACCTCATTCCCTTCAACCCATTTCCCAATTCGGGCTATCAGCGGTCCGAGTACCGGGTGGCCTGTGGCTTTGCCGATCGCCTGACCGAGGCGGGTTTTGTTACCACCATTCGTAAGACCCGTGGCCAAGACATTGATGCCGCCTGTGGCCAGCTTGCCGGCGACATTCAAGACCGAACCCAGATCACCCAGCGTATTGCCGTGCACGGCAGACAACCTTCCTGCGTCAGACCATGACCGCCGACCTGCAACATTCCGGTTACCCCCAGCCTGGGCTTGAGAGCCCTGCGCCCTTTTCCTGCGGCCCTGCCCCCCGTCGTGCCAGCCATGGCGTGGTAGTGCGCTGGAACGACACCCAGGTGCAAATGGGGGGCAGCGCCCCGGTGGTGGTGCAGTCAATGACCAATACCGACACCGCCGATGCCATAGGCACGGCGATTCAGGTGCGCGACCTGGCCTTTGCCGGATCCGAGGTGGTTCGCATTACGGTAAATACCTTAGAGGCAGCCCGGGCGGTGCCTGCGGTTCGCGAGCAGCTCGATAAGATGAACTGCCCCGTGCCGCTGGTGGGCGACTTTCATTTCAATGGCCACAAGCTCCTGGCCGAGGTGCCCGAGTGTGCCGTGGCGCTCTCCAAGTACCGCATCAACCCGGGCAATGTCGGCCGCGGGGCCAAGCGTGACACGCAGTTTGGGGCCATGGTGGAGGCCGCCCTGCGCTACAACCGCCCGGTGCGTATTGGGGTGAACTGGGGCAGCCTCGACCAAGAACTTCTGGCACGCCTCATGGATGAAAACGCCGCGCGCAAAGAGCCCTGGGATGCCGGTGCCGTGATGCGCGAGGCCCTTGTAATGTCTGCCATACAGAGCGCCGAACAGGCCGTGGCCTGGGGCATGTCCAGGAACAACATTATTCTCTCGGCCAAGGTCTCGGCCGTGCAAGACCTTATCAGCGTCTATCGTGAACTCGCCCGGCGGTCAGCGTTTGCCCTGCATCTGGGGCTTACCGAGGCCGGCATGGGCACCAAGGGTATTGTCTCGTCAACGGCCGCCATGGGGGTCTTGCTGCAGGAAGGCATTGGCGACACCATTCGCGTGTCGCTTACGCCCGAGCCCGGGGGTGACCGCCGGCGCGAGGTGGTCGTGGCCCAAGAGATGCTGCAGGTACTGGGCCTTCGGGCCTTCACGCCTCTGGTGATCGCCTGCCCTGGGTGTGGCCGCACCACATCCACCTTCTTTCAAGAACTCGCCAATAAGGTACAGGCCTATCTGCGTGACCAGATGCCTGTCTGGAAGACCCGCTACCCGGGCGTGGAGTCGATGAACGTGGCAGTGATGGGCTGTGTGGTAAATGGCCCCGGCGAGAGCAAGCATGCCAATATCGGCATCAGCCTGCCCGGCACGGGCGAGAGCCCCGTGGCTCCGGTATATATTGATGGCGAGCGCGGCCCCACCCTCAAGGGCGACCGCATTGCCGAAGAGTTTCAGGCCCTGGTGGCCCAGTATGTTGAAGACCACTACGGGGCGGCCGCCCGATTAAAAGACCCCTCACATGCCTAGCCTGCTCGCCCAGCCCGCGCCCACAGACGCAACCTTGCGGTCCGCAAAACCCACGGCGCTCTCTGCCGTGAAGGGCATGAACGACCTGCTTCCAGAAGACATGGCGATCTGGGAGCATGTAGAGGCAACTGCCGCCTATGTATTTCGCCAGTATGGCTACAGGGCCATTCGCACACCCATTGTCGAGCAAACCGCGGTCTTTGTTCGGGCCATCGGCGAGGTCACCGATATTGTTGAAAAAGAGATGTACACCTTCACCGATGCGCTCAACGGCGAGCAGCTTACGCTGCGGCCAGAGAACACGGCCGCGGTGGTGCGTGCGGCAATCGAACACAACCTGTTGTACGAAGGGCCGCAGCGCCTGTGGTACTTCGGCCCCATGTTTCGGCACGAGCGGCCCCAGAAAGGGCGGTATCGGCAGTTTCATCAGTTTGGAATTGAGGCGCTCGGGCATGGCAGCCCTGAGGTGGATGCCGAGCAGCTGCTGCTAGTCTGGCGGCTTTGGGAGGCCTTGGGTATCAAGCCCGAGCAACGCCCAGCGCTTGAGATTAATTCGCTGGGGGCTTCTGCAGAGCGGGCGGCCCACCGCGAGGCATTGGTGGCCTACTTTTCAGCCCATGCCTCTGCCCTGGATGCCGACAGCCAGCGAAGGCTTGGCACCAACCCCCTGCGTATTCTCGATAGCAAGAACCCGGCGATGCAGCCAGTCATTGCCGATGCGCCGCAACTGCCAGACTTTCTCGGCGACGAATCGCGCCGGTTTGAAGACCAGGTGCTCGATATCCTCACCCAGGCGGGGGTGCCGTTTCGCCAGAACCCCCGGCTCGTGCGTGGGCTCGACTACTACAACCTCACCGTTTTCGAATGGGTGACCGATCTTCTGGGCGCCCAAGGTACGGTATGTGGGGGAGGCCGGTACGACGGACTGATTGAGATGATGGGCGGAAAGCCGGCCCCGGCCTGTGGCTTCGCTATCGGTGCCGAGCGCCTTATTGGCCTGCTGCAGGCCTGTGCGCCTCTAAAGACCGGGCCCCTGTTGGATGTCTACCTGATGCACTGGGGCGAGGGCTCGACTGCCCAGGCAATGGTCACTGCCGAAGCCCTGCGCAGCCGTGGACTTGCGGTGCAGATGCATGCAGGGGGCGGCAGTGTAAAGTCTCAAATAAAAAAGGCTGATGCCAGCGGTGCCCAGGTGGCTGTGATTCTTGGCGAGGATGAGCGGGCGGCCGGCAAGGCCACCCTAAAACCTTTACGCGGGCAGGCCGACCAGAGAACCGTGTTGCCGGGCGACCTAGCCGAGGCAGTGCTCTGCCTCACACGCTAACCCAGGTACAGAGTCAGACCAACCCAAGCCAACCAAGAGGCAGTAACCATTTCATGCGCGAAGATCTAGAACAAGAAGAACAACTGGCAGCGGCCAAGGCCTTCTGGAGGGCAAACCGTCTGTGGATTCTGAGCCTGGGCTGGGCCATTCTGATTACCGTTGCCGGCTATCAGGGCTGGACGGCCTGGCAGTCCCACCAGGGGCAGAAGGCCTCGGGGCTGCTGTCTGCGCTCGAGCAGGCGGTGCAAGACCAGGATCTCGACAAGGCAACCGCCTTGGGCAAGACCCTCGCGGAGAACCATGCCGGAACCGACCAGCATGTTCTGGCTGCCTTTCGCATTGCCAAGGCCTACGCGGCAGGCAGTCAGTTCGAAGAAGCCGCCCAGTGGCTCAGGCCCGCAACGCTGGCACGCGATCCGGGCCTGGCCTGGGTGGCCCGACTGCGGCTTTCTGCCGTGCTCATCGACCTTGATCAACTGCCTCAGGCACTGGCGGCCTTGGAGGGCAGCCCACCAGAGTCATTCCTGGCCCAGGTAGATGACCGCCGCGGGGATATCCATGCCCTGCTTGGCCAGTTTGACCAGGCCCTCGCCTCCTGGAATAAGGCGCTCACAGCGCTGGGGGGGGAGCCCCCGAAGTCTGCCCTGGCCGATGTCGTGGCCCGTAAAATTGCCAGTGCGGACGCATTTAAGGCGCAGTCTGCCGGAAAGACGCAATGACCTTTTTCTCCTCTCAGTTTGTTTCCCTCAGAACCACTGCGCTGCAGGCTCTCCTGCTTGCCGCCCTGGCCATGGGCATTGTCGGCTGCTCGGGTGCCAAGCGGCCCAAGCCTGTCGAGCTCTCCGCCATCACCCCACAGTTGGCGCTCAAGCCGGTGTGGTCGGTACAAACGGGGCCCACCGTGGCGGCGGCCTCGGGTCAGGGCGCCTTTTCCCCAGCGGTATCGGCTGGGCTGGTGGTTGTCGCCAGCCAGCAGGGCAGAATCACAGCCGTCAGTATTGCATCCGGCGCGGTGCAGTGGTCTGCGGAACTGGGGGTACGTATTGCCTCGGGTGTGGGCACAGGGGCCGGCGCGGCTGAGGGCCTATTTGCAGTGGTCACCGAGCCAGGTGAGCTGGTGCTTCTCGATCGGGCAGGGGCTGTGCGATGGCGGGCTGCCCTTGGGGGCGTCTCCCTGGAGCGGCCGGTAATTACTGGCGGCGTGGCGGCCGTGCGGCTCATGGATAACCGCCTGATTGGCTGGGACCTTGAAACCGGCGCACGGCGCTGGGTGATACAACGATCAATGCCGCCCCTGGTGCTGCATGGCGAGTCCGGCCTGCGGGCCGCATCGCCCCAAGAACTCGATTTCGGCGCAAACCCACTCGGCCCTGGCGACCTTCTGGCAAATCTGCCCGGCGGCAGAGCGCTCTGGGTGAATGCGGCCACCGGCGTGGTGAGCGCAGAGTCCCAGGTGGCCACCCCACGGGGCAGTAATGAGGTCGAGCGGCTTGCCGACCTGCTCGGGGCTCCCGAGGTGCTCGAAGATGCTGTCTGCCTTGCGGTCTATCAGAACTCAGTAACCTGCCTCGCGGCAGACCTGAGCCGGACGCTCTGGCAGCAGAGGCTCGGGGTGGTTGTGCCTGTTGCTGCCGACCCAAGGCTGGTCGTTGCGGTCGATGCCAGTGCCCGGGTGGTGGCCTTTGACCGAGCCGCTGGAGGCCGGGTCTGGCAGAACGACCGGCTGTTTCTGCGTGGCCTGTCTGCGCCCGTTTCGTTTGACCGCGCGGTCTGGGTGTCTGACTATCAGGGCTACCTGCACGGGCTGAGCCGCGAAGATGGCAGCCTGATTGCCCGCAGCCTGCTGCCCGGGGGTAAGGCCTCTGGGCCCATGCTGGCCACCCGTCAGGGTCTGTTGGTTCAGACCCAAGGGGGCTATGTCATGCTCCTGCGGCCCTAAGCCTTTTTCTCCGCCATGGCCGTAAAGCCTGTGGTCGTCTTGGTTGGACGGCCCAATGTGGGCAAGTCCACGCTCTTTAACCGGCTTACGCGGTCGCGCGATGCCCTCGTGGCCGACATGCCCGGCCTCACCCGAGACCGCCACTATGGGGAAGGGCGGGTTGGGCCCGGCCCCTATCTCATCGTGGACACTGGCGGGTTCGAGCCCGTGGCCAAGGACGGCATCATGGCCGAGATGGCCCGGCAGACCCGCCAGGCAGTATCAGAGGCCGAAGTGGCGGTCTTTCTGCTTGATGGCCGGCACGGCCTTGCCCCTCAAGACCATCAGATTGCCGATATCCTGCGCCGGTCCGGGCGCCCAGTGGTTCTGGCCGTAAACAAGCTCGAGGGGCTTACGGGGGAGGGCCGCACTGCCGAGTTTTATGAACTCGGGCTCGGTGAGCCCCTGCCGATATCGGGAGCCCATGGTGATGGCGTCTATGCCTTGATGGAAACAGCACTCGAGGCCGCCCAGCGTTTTCTCGGGCCTGCGCACGACAGCGAGGAAGAGCCCGACGAAGAGAAGCTGCCATTGCCTCTGCCCGAGGGCCTTTCTGATGCCCCGCTTGCCCACGGTGCCCAGAGGATTCCTTCCAAAGGCCTGCGGGTCGCCATCGTGGGGCGCCCCAATGTGGGGAAGTCTACTTTGGTCAATGCCCTTTTGGGTGAAGAGCGCATGATCGCCTTTGACATGCCGGGAACCACGCGGGATGCCATTGAGATTCCTTTTGTCCGCAACAATATTCCCTTTCGGCTGATCGACACCGCTGGCCTGCGGCGCCGAGGCAAGGTATTTGAGGCGATTGAGAAGTTTTCAGTAATTAAGACACTGCAGGCCATTGGGTCTGCCCATGTGGCGGTGCTGCTGCTCGATGCCCAGCAAGACATATCCGACCAGGATGCCCATATTGCAGGCTTCGTTACCGAATCGGGCCGGGCCCTGGTGGTGGGCGTGAACAAATGGGATGGTCTGGATACCGTGGCACGCGATGAGGCCAAGCGGCTCTTGGCCCGCAAGCTGCCCTTTTTGTACTGGGCCAAGACCCACTTTATCTCGGCCCGCACCGGTCAGGGCATCGACGCCCTGATGCGCTCGGTGCTCGATGCCTACGGGGCGGCCACCCGCAAGCTTTCCACGCCGAAACTCACCCGGGCTCTGCGCGAGGCGGTGGAGCGGCAGCAGCCCCCGCGGCGGGGCGGGCAACGGCCAAAGCTGCGTTATGCCCACCAGGGTGGGCAGAACCCCCCTATCGTGGTTGTCCACGGAACCTCTCTGGACCAGGTGTCGGACGTCTACAGGCGTTACCTTGAGGCGCAGTTTCGGCAGAAGTTTGCCCTGGAGGGCACGCCATTGCGGATAGAATGGAAGACTGCAAAAAACCCCTACGTGCAGAGGGCATGACCGGATCATGGCTAGGCGTTATAGTGCTGCGACTACAACTAATATAGAAAGACCGGAGCCAGACCATGTCGATGAATAAAGGCCAAGCCCTCCAAGATCCTTTTTTGAATGCGCTTCGCAAGGAGCATGTCTCGGTCTCTGTCTATCTCGTTAATGGCATTAAGCTGCAGGGCCACATAGAGTCCTTTGACCAGTACGTTGTGCTCTTAAAGAACACGGTCACCCAGATGGTCTACAAGCACGCGATCTCTACTATTGTTCCGGCGCGTGCGGTGCACTTCTCGATTGAAGGCGAATCCAGCTGATCAGCTCGTGCCCGTAGGCCTGGCCGAGCTTGGCAGTTTTGCCGGCAAGGGCCAGTACGAGGCGCAGTTCTCCCGGTGTCCCCGAACTCTGGTGGTTGCCTTGCAGCTGGGCAGGGCCAGTGCTGCTGCTGGCACGCCCAATACCCAAGAAATAGCCGAACTCGTTGCCTCTTCAGGGGCGCAGGTGGTTGCCACGGTAACCGGAAGGCGCGACCGCCCCGATCCAGCTTTGTTTATTGGGTCTGGCAAGGCCGAGGAAATCCGGCTGCTCAGCGCCGACCAGGGGGTGGAGCTGGTGGTCTTCGACCATGAACTCTCGCCTGCGCAGCAGCGCAATCTTCAGAATGCGCTTGGACGCCGGGTTATAGACCGGGTGGCCCTTATTCTCGATATCTTCGCCCTGCGCGCCCAGAGCCATGAGGGCAAGCTGCAGGTGGAACTCGCCCAGCTTAACTACCTTTCAGCCCGGCTGGTACGGGGCTGGACCCACCTGGAGCGGCAGCGCGGGGGTATCGGGCTGCGCGGCCCAGGCGAAACCCAGCTGGAGACCGACCGTCGTCTGCTCGGTCAGCGCGTGAAGTATCTTAAGCAGCGCCTGGCGGGGCTGGATCGGCAGCGGCTGAACCGCCGGCGGGGCCGTGGCCGCGACGGAAGCCTGAAGGTCTCGCTTGTTGGCTACACCAATGCCGGAAAGTCGACCATTTTCAATGGCCTCACCCATGCGGGCGTGCTTGCCATGAACCAGCTGTTTGCCACTTTAGACACCACGAGTCGTCGGGTTTTTCTGGCCCCGGGGCAGTTCATGGTGCTCTCCGATACCGTAGGCTTTATTCGCGCCCTTCCACACAGCCTAATCCAGGCCTTTAAGTCCACGCTGCAAGAGGCCGCCGAGGCCGATCTGCTGCTCCATGTGATTGATGCCGCCGATCCTGAGCGACATGCCCACGAGGACGCGGTGAACCAGGTGTTGGCTGAAATCGGTGCCGCCGACGTCCCCCGAATTCAGATTCTGAATAAGGCCGATCTTTTGCAACTACCGTGCCGACTCGAGCATGGTGCCTGTGGTAGCATCAGTCGCGTTTGGATCAGCGCGGCACAGGGCCAAGGGCTTGATCTGGTGCGGCGCGCTGTGTCCTTTTTTGGCTGGCCATCGCCCGCTCCCGACGCTACGGAGCAGGATGCCATTGACGCACTAACTGCCGGCGCCCCCATTTATCCTCATTCTCTGCTGTAAAGGCGTGTAGCTCTCTCATGATCAGAAGACTAAGGCGTATTTTTTCGATTGGTGACCCTCGGTGGGGCCGCGGATCCTCTTCCGAGGACGAAGGAGGGTCTTCCGGTCGCCCTGCGCAAGGTTCTCAAGACGACAACGACAGCAATCGGCCGGATTCCGATGGTCCTCGGCCCACCGGTGGTGGCCGTCGACCTTCTTCTGATGGCCCTCCCGATCTCGACGAGGTCTGGCGCGACTTCAACCGCCGCCTCAGCGGGCTTTTCGGCAACAAGCGCGGCGGTGGCGGTGGCGGCCCGCGTAACCCTTGGGGGGGAAATCGCGGCGGGGGCGGTGGGTCTGGTCAGGGCCCGTCTATGCCCTCCATGCAGTTCAGTGCGGGGCTGCTTGGTGTGATTATTGGCGGCATGTTGCTGCTCTGGCTGGCTTCGGGCTTCTATATTGTGCAAGAGGGCCGCGCGAGTCTGGTCTTGCGTTTTGGTGAGTACAAGTACTCTACAGGGGCAGGCTTCAAATGGCGTATGCCGTATCCCATTGAAAGCCACGAGCTTGTTGACATCGCCCAACTGCGTCAGACCACCATCGGCTATCGTGGCGAACGGGCCGGTGGCCAGGGCCGTGACTCGCTTATGCTTACCCGCGACGAAAACATGATCGACCTGCAGTTTGCGGTGCAGTACCGGGTGGGGCGCCCCGAAGACTATCTCTTTAACAATGTTCGTCCCGACGACATCGTTACCCAGGCGGCCGAAACCGCCATGCGGGAGGTCGTTGGCCGCAGTGCCGCAGATGCCGTGCTCTATGAGAACAAAGAGGCGATTGGTCGAGAGGTTCTTGAGATCACCCAGCGTATTGCCGACCGTTACGAATCGGGGCTCACCATCGTGAATGTCACCATTCAGAATGTGCAGCCACCTGAAGAAGTACAGGCCGCCTTTAGTGATGCTATTAAGGCCGCGCAAGATGCAGAGCGGGTGAAGAACGAAGGCCAGGCCTATGCCAATGATGTTATTCCGCGCGCCCGTGGTGCGGCCGATAGGCTAATCGAAGAGGCCGAGGGCTACCGCGAACGCGTGGTCGCACAGGCCCAGGGTGATGCCGAACGGTTTAACCGGGTGGTTGCCGAGTACTCTAAGGCGCCTGCCGTTACCCGCGAGCGTCTGTATCTCGAGACCATGCAAGAGGTCTTCACCAATGTCAGCAAGGTCATGATCGACTCTCGGGCCAACAGTAATCTTTTGTATCTGCCACTCGACAAGATTCTTCAGCAGACTTCCTCTGAGGCACAGCGCGCGGCTCAGGCCGCAGTTGGCCAGTCCGGTGGCACAGCATCGGCGGGTGATGCCTCAGCACCGGGTAACCCAGCTGCTGCATCCTCCGCAACCAATCGCAATGTGCCTGCTGCACCGAGCCTCAGAGACCGTTTTAGGGAGACCCGCTAAATGAATCGTATTGTTGCCGTCGTTGCGGGCCTGTTTCTGCTGGTGCTGCTTGGCAGCACCATGATCTTTGTGGTCGACCAGCGTCAGCATGGCCTAGTCTTTGCGCTGGGTGAGATCCGTCGGGTCATTTCCGAGCCGGGCCTGTACTTTAAGCTTCCGCCGCCGTTTCAGAATGTCGTGTTTGTCGAAAAGCGTACCCTTACCATCGACAACCCCGATGCAGACCGGTTCATCACCCGTGAGAAGCAAAACGTGGTGGTCGATACCTATGTGAAGTGGCGGGTTGCCGACCCCCGCGTCTTCTTCACCAGTGTGGCGGGTCGTGCGGCCAGTGCCGAAGATCGCATCTCTCGGGCCCTGCGCGATGGCCTGAACAACGAGATCGCCACCCGTACCGTAAATGAGGTGATCTCGGGAGCCCGGGAACAGGTGATGGCCGGGGTCTTTCGGCGGGTAACAGAAGACGCCAAGCAGATTGGCGTGCAGATTATTGACGTGCGCCTGCGGCGGGTGGATTTTGCCGAAGAGATTCGCGACTCAGTCTTTCGACGTATGGAGTCTGAGCGTAAGGCCATTGCCAGCGAGCGCCGATCTACTGGTGCGGCCGAGTCTGAAAAGATTCGCGCCAATGCCGACCGTCAGCGTGAGGGAATTCTGGCCCAGGCCTATCGCCGCGCTCAGGGAATTCGAGGGGATGGTGATGCACGATCGGCGGCGGCCTATGCCTCTGCCTTTGGCCAGAATCCAGAGTTCGCTTCCTTCTACCGAAGCCTGCAGGCGTATCGTGAGAGCTTTAATAAGAGTTCCGACTTTATCATTGCCGATCCGCAGTCTGACTTCTTTAAGTACTTCAAGGCACCGAACCGTCGGTAGTTGTTCTGATGGAAAAACGGTTTTCCCGGGATAGGGCCGGATGATGCCCGCCTGGCTGCTGCCAGACCATGTCTCCGACATGCTGCCGAGCGAGGCAGCGCGGGTAGAGCGGTTGCGGCGCAGGCTTCTCGACCTCTTTGCATCCTATGGCTATGGCCTGATCCAGCCACCGCTGATCGAGTATGCCGATGCCATGAACCTTTCGGGCGCGGCAGACTTAGATGCCCGCAGTTTTAAGCTGCTTGACCCTCTCTGCGGCCGGCTGCTGGCCATTCGGCCGGATCTCACGCCGCAGGCAGCCCGGGTAGATGCGCATTTGATCAATAGTGATGGCATCTCGCGGCTTTGCTATGCCGCATCTGTGCTCCATGCCCAGCCCTCAGGCCTGCTTGCAAGCCGTGAACCGATTCAGGTGGGCTGTGAGCTTTACGGCCATGCGGGGCTAGAGGCAGACCTCGAAATCCAGGAACTGGTGCTGGCAAGCCTTACTGTTGCGGGCGTGGAAGAGACCCACCTCGACCTTACCGACAGAGGCATTTTTCTTGCCCTGCGTGCGGCAGACCCTAGCCTGCCTGCTGTCGAGGCCCAGGTGCTCTCGGCCCTGCAGGCAAAAGAGACCGGCTATTTTGATCACCTGACCAGTCTCATGCCGGCAACACGTGCTGCCCTGGTGAGTCTGGTGGGATTGTATGGGCCCGCGAAGGGCGAGCAGGGCGTGGTTGCACGGGCGCGGGTAGCACTTGGCCAGGTGCCCAATGCAGCGGCCGTGCATCAGGCTATAGACCGGCTTGAGGCCGTGGCCGATTCGGCCTTGTTTGTGCAGCATCCCCGCTGCCAGCTCACGATTGACCTTGCCGACCTGCAGGGCTGGCAGTACCACAATGGCGTTATGTTCTCGGCCTATTGCAAGGGCTCGCCCGATGCCCTGGTGCGCGGGGGGCGATACGATGGTGTTGGCGCTGCGTTTGGCCGGGCCCGTCCGGCTACGGGGTTTAGCCTGGAGTTGCGCGCGCTCGCGGCATTGACATCCGAACAGGAGTTACAGAGCGGTGCTGATCCGCAGGAACTGATTGCCGCGGACTGGTCCGCGCGCGAGCAGCCAGGCTATCTGCAGAAGGTTGCCGAACTTCGCGCCTCCGGCCGCTGCGTGGCCTTTTTTCCCCATGCCGAATGGAAAGACTATCCCGGCCCCCGACTCGAACCTAGTCTATCGCGAACCTAGAGAGACTCTTCCATGACATCGTTACACTCCGCTCACGGAACGCGCCCTCGCCGTAACCTGGTGATCGTCGGCACCCAATGGGGTGATGAGGGCAAGGGCAAGATCGTGGACTGGCTTACCGAAGAAGTGGCTGGCGTTGTGCGGTTTCAGGGTGGCCACAATGCCGGACACACACTGGTTGTTAATGGCAAGAAGACCGTGTTGCGTCTGATTCCCTCAGGCATCTTGCATCCGCACGTAACCTGCTATATCGGCAATGGCGTGGTCTTATCGCCCCAGGCACTGCTTTCTGAAATAGACGAACTACAGGCCAGTGGCCTATCGGTGGAGCCACGGCTAAAGATCAGCTGGGCCTGCCCGCTTATCCTACCCGTGCATGTGGCGCTAGACCAGGCGCGCGAGGCGGCCCGCGGTGAGGCCAAGATTGGTACTACTGGCCGCGGTATTGGCCCTGCCTATGAAGACAAGGTAGCTAGGCGGGCCATTCGGCTCATCGACCTGCGCACACCAGAGCTTCTGCGTACTCGCCTAGAAGAACTTCTGCGGCTTCATAACCATGTGCTTACCGGATTTCTGCAGGCCCCGCCAGTATCTGCCGAAGATACCTTTGCGCTTTTGATGCAGCTTGCCCCGCGGCTCTTGTCGATGGCCGCCGACGTGCCTGATCTTCTTGACCGCGAGATGCGTGCGGGTCATAAGCTTTTGTTCGAGGGCGCGCAGGGGTCGCTGCTCGACATTGACCATGGCACCTATCCTTTTGTTACCAGTAGCAACTGCGTTGCGGGCGCGGTGGGCCCGGGGGCGGGGGTTGGCCCGGGGCAGATCGACTATGTCTTGGGCCTTACCAAGGCCTATGCCACACGCGTGGGCTCGGGCCCCTTTCCAACAGAACAGACCAACGATATCGGGGCGCACCTGGCCCAGCGTGGTAATGAGTTTGGCTCGGTAACGGGGCGGCCGCGCCGCTGCGGCTGGTTTGATGCCGCAGCGCTGCGCCGATCGATTCAGATTAATGGGGTTTCGGGCCTGTGCATTACCAAGCTTGATGTGCTTGATGGTCTGGCGGAAATTAAGCTCTGCGTGGGCTACGATACCCCGTCCGGTCGGCTTGACGTACTGCCCTTTGGGGCCGATCAGGTGGCGGCCTGCAGACCGGTCTATGAATCGTGGCCAGGCTGGCAGGGCTCTACCGCTGGCGTGAAGCACTGGGGCGCGCTTCCGCAGGAAGCCCAAAAATACCTGCGGCGGTTGTCTGAGGTTACCGGTGCCCCCATTGCTATGGTGTCAACCGGCCCGGAGCGGGACGAGACCATTCTGCTCGAGCACCCCTTCGGCAATTAGAGTTCGGTCTAGCCCATCATGGGTTCGAGGGACTGCAGGGGTTATTTGCGACGGAACGAAGGTGGAGTCGCGAATCTCCTGCAGGGCCCGAGCGATCTGGGTATAGGGCCCAAGCAATTGTGCCGATTAATGGCCGGTCTAGCCCATGACCGGTCGTCGCCTCGCGAAAGGCAGGCACGCTCGGTTGGAAGCGTTGCCAAGTCAGGTTCTTTGTTAATCTCGAACTGGGCCATAGCGTAGAGCGGGCCTGCAGTCCAGGGTGTGAACGACCCTCTATCCATAGACCCAAAGGGCTGTACACCTCAGATACCGAGTGCGTGGCCCGCTTAGAGAGCGTTAATAGGAATCTTCACATAGGCCGTACCGTTAGATTCTTTTGGGGGAAGTTCGCCAGCACGTATGTTGATCTGCACGGCCGGCAGAATAAGAACAGGCATTTCCAGCGTCTCATCGCGCCTGGTGCGCATCTCAACAAACTGCTGCTCGCTGATGCCGTCATGCACATGAATATTTTTCGCACGCTGGTCTGCCACGGTTGTCTCGAACTGAACCGAGCGGTTATTGGGCGGGTAGTCGTGGCACATAAACAGCCGTGTTGCGGGGGGCAGGCTAAGCAGCTTACGCACTGAGGCATAGAGCGTCTTGGCATCGCCACCAGGAAAGTCGCAGCGGGCGGTACCCACATCGGGCATGAACAGGGTGTCACCAACAAACACCGCGTCGCCCACCTGGTAGGCCACACAGGCAGGCGTATGACCGGGTACAGCCATTACGCGTGCGGTGAGATCGCCGATGTGGAATTCTTGTGTGTCTTTATGCAGTGCATCGAACTGCGAGCCGTCCATGCGGAACTCCGGCTCAAGGTTGAAAATACCCTTGAACACCTTCTGCACCTTGGTGATCTGGTCGCCGATGCCGATTTTGCCGCCGAGTTTGTGCTTGAGATAGGGTGCAGCACTAAGGTGGTCAGCGTGCGCATGGGTCTCCAGAATCCATTCCACCTTGAGCGCGTGCGCATGAACGAAGTCGATCACTTTATCGGCCGAGTCGGTGCGGGTACGACCGGACTTGGGGTCGTAGTCGAGCACCGAGTCGATGATGGCAGCAACCGAGCCGACGCCACTGTGCACGATGTAGGTTACCGTCCAGGTTGCGGGGTCAAAGATACCGTGGACTTGCGGGTTAGTCAGGGGAGTGTTCATAGAGCAGTCCTTTAAGTTAAGTGTTTAATAGTATATTGACAAATATAGTATAAGTCAATAAAATGTTCTCAGTCCCACACTATCGATGACATAAGGAGCCCATGATGACGATTGACTGGACCCAATTCACCCCTTGGACGGCGTTGGCTGGGGGTATTTTGCTGGGCATTGCCTCCGCCGCATTCATTCTGGTGAATGGCCGGGTGCTGGGTGTTAGCGGCATTCTGGGGGGCCTGTTGGTCCCCTCACGCAGTGACACCAGTTGGCGGGTATTTTTTCTTTTGGGAATGGTGCTGGCCCCGGCTACGCTGACGCTGCTGGCACCGGGCCTTATCAGCGCGCCTCGTATTGAGGCGGGAACAGTGGCCATTATTGCTGCAGGCCTGTTGGTTGGGCTGGGTACCCGGTACGGCTCGGGCTGCACCAGCGGGCACGGCGTCTGTGGCCTGTCGCGGCTTTCGCCGCGCTCATTGGTAGCCACCCTGGCCTTTATGGCCTCAGGCTTTGCCACGGTCTATGTGATTCGTCACCTCATCTAAGGGAGCCTCTTATGCACCGCTTTTCTGAATTCGTCGTGGGGCTTTTGTTTGGCTGGGGCCTACTGATTTCGGGCATGACCGACCCCGGCAAGGTTCTGGGCTTTCTAGACCTCGCTGGCGCCTGGGACCCATCGCTGGCCTTTGTTATGGGTGGAGGCGTACTGGTCGGTCTGGTGGGTTTCACGCTTGCCAGGAAGCGTACCCGTAGCCTGCTGGGCTCGGCGATGCACCTGCCTACCTCGCGCGATCTCGACCGCCGCCTGGTGCTCGGCTCGCTTGCCTTTGGCGTTGGCTGGGGCCTGGCTGGCTTCTGTCCGGGTCCAGGTATTGTTGCCATGGGTGCGGGTGAGTCTCAGGCCGCATTGTTTGTAGTGGCCATGATCGTTGGCATGTTGTTGTTTGAGCTGCTCGACCGCAAGGCCAAAGCGTCTGCCGCGCGCGGTGCCGAAGCGTAAGGTGCGCAGGGGCGAACCCAGTTGTCTTTGATCGCCATGACCGACTGGACACGGGGGTACAACCGCACCACCTTGTCAAGCGACCTGGTGGCCGCGGTCATCGTAACCCTCATGCTCATCCCGCAGAGCCTGGCCTATGCAGCACTGGCCGGCCTGCCTCCGGAGGTGGGCCTCTACGCCAGCATCGCCCCGCTTCTGCTTTACGCGGTCTTTGGCAGCAGCCGGGTTCTCGCTGTAGGACCCGTGGCAGTCGTGTCGCTCATGACCGCCACGGCTATTGGCGATCTTGCCCAGGCAGGCTCACCCGCCTATTGGGCACTAGCCATCACGCTGGCCTTTATCTCCGGGCTCATGCTACTGCTCATGGGCCTGCTGCGCCTGGGCTTTCTGGCTAACTTCTTAAGCCATCCTGTGATCTCCGGATTTATCACTGCCTCAGCGCTGCTGATTGCTGCCGGTCAGCTCAAGGTAATCCTTGGCATTCGGGTCGAAGGCCAGAGCTTTCCTGAACTGATGCTGGGCCTGTTGCAACAGGCATCTCAGACACATGGCCTGACTGCGGTTATTGGCCTGAGCACCGTGGCATTCCTGTTCTGGGCGCGGCGGGGCTTAAAGCCAGTTCTGTCTCGACTCGGTCTGGGCCCGAGGCTGGCTGACGGGCTGGCAAGGGCGGCACCCGTAGCGGGTATTGCCATTGCGGCCTTACTCACCTGGGCTGGTCAATGGCAAGACCAGGGTGTACGCATTGTGGGTACAGTGCCGCAGGGGCTGCCGCCATTAACCCTTCCGTCGTGGGACTTTTCTTTGTGGCAGCAGCTGGCAGTGCCTGCCTTACTCATCAGCGTGGTTGGCTTTGTCGAATCGGTCTCGGTGGGCCAGACGCTAGCGGCCAAGCGCCGGCAGCGGATCGTGCCTGATCGTGAGCTTGTTGCCCTGGGTGCGAGCAACCTGGGTGCGGGGCTCACCGGGGGCTTTCCGGTCACCGGTGGGTTTGCCCGGTCGGTGGTGAACTTCGATGCTGGGGCACAGACACCGGCAGCGGGCATCTTTACCGCCGTGGGCATACTGCTTGCCGCCTTGCTGCTCACGCCGGCCCTGTACTATGTTCCGCAGGCAACGCTGGCGGCCACCATCGTGGTGGCTGTGTTGTCCCTGGTAGACCTTCGAATACTGCGCAGCACCTGGGCCTATTCGCGCTCGGACTTCTCGGCGGTCGTGGTTACCCTTTTGGTAACGCTTACCGCAGGAGTGGAAACTGGCCTGGTCGCTGGTGTCGCGCTGTCGCTAGTGCTTTACTTGTATAAAACCAGTCGCCCCCACATCGCCGAGGTGGGCCTGCTGCCTGGCACCGAACATTTTCGCAATGTGCTGCGTCACCCGGTGCGCACCAGTGCCCATGTGGCCAGCCTGCGCGTGGACGAGAGCCTCTACTTCGCCAATGCCCGGGTGCTCGAAGACAGAGTCAATGCGCTGGTCGCTGAAAGGCCACAGCTCAAACACCTGGTACTGCAGTGCTCTGCCATTAACGACATCGACGCAAGCGCGCTGGAAAGCCTAGAGGCCATAGACCAAAGGCTAGGCGATGCAGGCGCCCGGCTGCACCTGAGCGAGGTGAAGGGGCCGGTCATGGACCGGCTGCAGTCCACCGATTTTTTAAAGACGCTCAGTGGCAAGGTCTATTTAAGCCAGTATCAGGCAATCTCCGACCTGGCCCCCGAGGTCTTAGAGGCTTCCTCGCCCTCCATTGTGGATAGTGCTCGGGCATAAGCCCCGGCAGTCTCGCGCTCGTTGTGCCCTTCGTACTCTCTGTGCTCTCTGTGCTTACCGTTACGGCTTTGCAAGCGACAGGGCGATTGCGTCGGCGACTGCGGCAAGCGCAAAGTCTCTATCAGTTAGGCCCGCCGCCTCATGGGTGGTAAGACGCATATCGACCCGGTTATAGACATTGAACCACTCGGGATGATGGTCGGCTTTTTCGGCGGCCAGGGCCACCTGAGTCATGAAGCCAAAGGCCGAGCGAAAGTCACTAAAAACATACTGCCGCGAAATGGACAGCCCATCGGCGGCCAGCACCCAATCGGGCATGGTGGCCAGCCGTGACGATGCAATGTGGGGATCGAGGGGTTTCATACACTGGAAGTGTGTCATAGCCCAAGCCTTATTTGCTACATTTAAAGCATTTGAGGCAAAGGCCCTGATGTGACCCCCGATTTTACAGAGCAGTCCCTGGTTTTCGCGCTGGTAATTGGACACAAGAGCCCTGACACCGATAGTGTGGTCTCGGCCATGATGTTCTCGCAGATCATGCAACAGGTCTGTCTCATACCCTCTCTAGCCGGCTATCGTTTCCAGCCGTGCGTCACCGGCCCTTTAAACCCAGAGACGCGGTATGTGCTCAACCGATTCTCTGTCGACTGTCCTGCGCTGGTGGTGTCGCTGGAGAAGGACCAGCCAGTGTTCCTGGTGGACCATGCCGACTACGACCAGGCTGTCGATGGCCTGAAACAGGCGCAGATTTTAGGCGTTATTGATCACCATCGCGTCGGCGGGATCTCTACGCCAGGGCCGATTTTTGCGCGCTCCGAGCCTATTGGCAGTACCTGCTCTTTGCTGGCGAAAATGGCCTATGAGCAAGGTTTTGAGCCCGACCGCCAGCAGGCATCCTTGCTGCTCTGTGGGCTGGTGTCGGACACCCTAAACCTGACCTCGCCAACAACGACAGCGGAGGACAGGCGACTAGCCCAAGACCTTTGCCGGCTCAGCGGAATTTCTGTGCAGGAACTGGCCGATGGTCTCTTTGCTGCGAAGTCAGACATTTCCTCGTTGACCAGCGCAGAGCTGGTCGCCAAGGACTACAAGGCTTTTGACTCTGGTCGCACAGTCTTTGGGTTTGGGGTCTGGGAGACCACCAAGCCAGAGACCGTTTTTGCGCGTCGTCACGAGATCCTAGAGGCCTTGAAGGCGAAGAAGGCGCACGATGGCCTGAACCTTATTTTCTTTGCGGTTGTGGATATTGCGAAGTCTGAGAGTTTTTTGCTGATCGTTGGACCAGAGGAACAACAGATTGCTCAGAGCGTCTATGGCACGGCTGCCGAAAACGGGCTTGTGCCTCTGCCAGGCGTTATCTCGCGCAAAAAACAGATGCTTCCGCCTTTGATCAGCTTCTTAAAGGCCCGGGCAGAGACCCGCCACTAGATCTACAGACCAATACCTGCCACCCTATCATCGTCCCGACCACATTCGGGAGGTATGCCGTACCCCGCTGATCGGACGATCAATTGCTTATCAAGCTCTACCTGAAACCAGATGCACAGGGAGTTTTCGAACCGATAAGACCAGACCTCTCCGCGGCTGCGGCCCAGAAGGGTCTTCTCAAGGGATGGGCCAATAACTGCCTCTACCTCTTGGCCAGACATACCAGGGTTAATGTTCTCGAAGTTTTTCTCGTGGAGCACCTGCTTCCATTGCCTCAGGACATCAGAGCGGTCAAAGTCGATCATGTAGGTATGAAGGCCATAGGGCCCTCTTGCATAGACGAGACGAGTACCGTCTTGTAAAGACTTCTGCTGAGTTGGCGGTCCCATGCTGGCCACCACCTCTGCCCGCGACTTGCCTACAAGCTTCTGAGACGGACCGTATGAGGAGCAGGCAGCAATCATTGTGCTGAGGAACGCCAGCAGCACGATTTTGTGGCTGAGACGTGACATGGTGAGAGCCTCCCAAAAAGGACAGTGTGGACACTTGACCCGGATGCTCGCTATTTTGCCATCGACAGCACAGGAAAAACCCTGAAACTTGGGCCTTCGGTGCCGAAACCTGCACCTTTTCTGAGTAGACTGCGGTTCAGTATGAGAGAAGACCAGAACCGACGGATTACCCATATTGGTCCCGGCACCCCTGCAGGCAGATTGTTGCGCCAATACTGGCAGCCCGTGGCCTTGGTTGACGAGTTTGACCCGCTGCTTGATCCCCGCATGGTCGAGCGTCCGATTAAACCGGTGCGGCTGCTGGGGCAGGATCTTGTGCTTTTTAAAGACCATGCGGGACGCATTGCGCTTTTGGATCGAGACTGTCCCCACCGAGGGGCCGACCTGGCCTTTGCCCGCTACGAGTCAGATGGAATTCGGTGCCCCTTTCATGGCTGGAAGTTTGATGCCACGGGGCAGTGCCTTGAAACGCCAGCCGAGCCCGAAGGCAGTTCGTTCTGCCATCGCATTAAGCAAAGAAGCTACCCGGTGGCGGTGCGCTCGGGGATTATCTTTGCATGGCTTGGGCCGGAAGACCAGACGCCGCCGCCGTTTCCGCAGTTTGATTGCTTTCTCGCCTCAGGCAGTCACACATTTGCCTTTAAGGGCTGGCTTGAGTGCAACTGGCTTCAGGCCCTTGAGGTGGGCATTGACCCGGCGCATGCCTCGTATCTGCATCGCTATTTCCAGGATGCCTCGATTGCTGATAGCTACGGCAGGCAGTTTCGAGGCGCATCGTCGGGAACAGACTGGCCGATGACCAAGATTCTGCGAGAGTTTGGGCGGCCGGAGATCTTGGTGGAGCCCGCAGCCCACGGGCTGCAGCTTACTGCGCTGCGCCATCTCAGCGACGCGCAGGTGCATGTTCGGGTCACGCATCAGGTGTTTCCGCAGGCTTTTGTGATTCCTCTGTCGGAGGAAATCACCATCACCCAGTGGCACGTGCCGGTGGATGACCATCACAGCTACTGGTATGCGATTTTTACGGGCTTTGGCGCGGCGCTTGATAAAAACGAGATGCGCCGTCAGCGCCTTGCCCTGTATACCTTGCCTGACTATAAGCCCAGGGTAGGCCGCCACAACGACTGGGGGTTTAATGCCCAAGAGCAAAGGGAACATACCTTTACGGGAATGGGGCAGGACATCAATGTCCACGACCAATGGGCCGTTGAATCGCCCGGAGCCATTCAAGACCGAACGCGTGAACACCTGGCTAGCTCTGACAAAGGCATCATGGCTTTTCGCCGAATGCTCCTGGCAGCGATTGACGCTGTGGAGAAAGACCAGCCGGTACCCTTGTTGCCGCGTTCGTCGGAACAGGCTAAGGAACTCATGGGGCCTGAGACGATTGACACCATCGTAGATGAGGCATCCTGGCAGACCGCCTGGAAGAGTCGGGTAGAGCAGTTGCGTAATAACGCACCCTGGCGATGTGGGGCAGAAACGAATGCCTCAGGCGTCGAGTCAAGCAGGCTCTAGTCGCGGGTCTGTGATGTCTTTTATTGCGCGGCACGGCCTGTACACCGAGTCGCAGCAGCGTGCTGCAGGGGCGCTTAACGCGCTTTTTCAGGGCCGCGAGTTCACAGCCATTCGGTTGTCATTCCCAGACCTGCACGGCATTCTTCGTGGCAAAGAGGTCAGTCTTACGCTGGCCCGTGATTCGCTGGAGCATGGAATTCCCATGGTGGGCACGCTCTTGTTAAAGGATACCGCGCACCGCACGGCCTGGCCTGTATTCAGCCCCCGCGAAGCGCAATCTGCTGGCTTAGACCCTGACTTCTGGGGGGCGGGAGACGTGGTGATGGTGCCGCTGCCCGAGACATTCTGCCGCCTGCCCTGGGCCCCGCATCTTGGATGGATGCAATGCCAAGCCTTTCATCACGATGGCCGTGCTGTTGCTTTTGACCCAAGGACACACCTCTGTCAGGCGCTGCAATCTCTGCACCAACGAGGGCTGGTGCTGAAAACGGGGCTTGAGATCGAGTTTTACGTGTATAGGCTGCTCGAAGAGGAATCGGACCCTGCAACTGCGCACTGGCCTGCGCATCCGCCCAAGGTGGCGATGGTGCACCCTGGCTATAACCTGCTTACCGAGCAGTGGCTGGATCGGTCTGAGCCCGTGCTGGCTGTGATTCGTCGCACCTGTGCCGCCCTAGACCTTCCGCTACGGTCTCTTGAGGTTGAGCTTGGTCCCAGTCAGTTTGAGGCGGTCTTTGAGCCTGCTCTTGGAATAGTGAATGCGGATCGAATGGTCTTGTTTCGCAGTGCCATGAAGCAGGCGCTCTATCGGGCAGGTTTTCATGCCAGCTTTGTCTGTCGGCCACCGTTTGACACCGTAATGAGCAGTGGCTGGCATCTGCACCAGTCGCTGGTTTCGGTCTCTGAGGGCACCAATATTTTTGCCCCTCGCGAGGAGGGCGAGGTGCTTTCCAAGCAAGGCCAGCATTATCTAGCGGGTTTACTGGAGCATGCGGCCGCCTATGCGGCGTTTGCTGTGCCCAGCATCAATGGCTATGCCCGTTATCAGCCCAATGCACTTGCGCCGGTGGGCATCGACTGGGGAACTGACAATCGCGGGGCCTTATGCCGGGTCGTTAATCGAGGCCGTGAAGATCCGCAGACACGGATCGAGAACCGTATCGGCGAGCCTATGGCAAATCCCTACCTATTTCTGGCAAGTCAGGTTTTTGCAGGCCTGCGGGGAATCCAGACAGAGGCACCCTTGGCCCGGCCTGTCACCGATCCCTATGCCGCGTCTGACCAGAGTCAGAGACTCCCTTCGTCTCTTGGGCAGGCACTCGATTATTTAGACGCAAGCCAGCTGATGCGCAGCTGGTTTGGCGATAGCTTCGTGAACCATTTTCTGCGTATTAAGAAAAACGAGATTGCCCGTTGTAACCAAGCCCTCGCCAAGGGCGCCTCTCAGAAAGACTGGGAGGCACACGAATACTTTGGGCTTTTCTGATTAGTCCATCCGTTCCCATTTCGCCGACGCAGAGCTACTATGATCACTATCCATTTCTTCGATGCCCATGGTCTGAAAACCAGCATCCAGGCAAAGACAGGAATCAGCCTGATGAAAGCGGCCCAGGCAGAGAACATAGAGGGCATTGCCGCAGACTGCGGAGGCGTTCTCACCTGTGCCACCTGTCATGTCTTCATAAGGCCTGCATTCGAGCATAAGGTAGGCCCCGCGCATGATGAGGAGTCATCGATGCTGGAATTCGCTGTCATATCGCCGCGACCTAACAGCCGACTAAGCTGCCAGGTAATGCTCACAGACGCTCTGGATGGGCTTGAGCTAGACCTGCCCGAAAGGCAATACTGACAAACGCGGTCTCTGTCTGAAAGGACTCCTATGTTTGGGCTCATGCAAGATCAGCCGTTACTTATCTCCTCGCTCATTGCCCATGCGGAGCGTCATCATGGCAACACGCAGGTGGTCGCTCGCAGAATTGATGGGCAGATCTTTCGAAGCAGTTGGAAGGAGACAGCGCAGAACGCCCGAAGACTTGCCAATGCCCTCACGCGCATGGGCCTGAAGACCTCTGATCGGGTTGGAACGCTGGCCTGGAATGGCGACCGACACCTGGTGCTCTACTATGGGGTAAGCGGGGCAGGCATGGTTCTGCACACCATTAATCCTCGGCTGCATGCCGATCAGCTCGCCTGGATGATTAATGATGCCCAAGACCAGGCGGTGTTTTTTGACGGTACGTTTCTGGGCCTTATTCAAAGAGTTGCTGACCACTGTCCCGGAGTGCGCTACTGGGTGATGCTCTCACCGCCAAGTGCAGCGTCCCAGGCCAACCCTACGGCATCGGCTTTTCCGCTAGCCGAGGGCCCGAACGTGGCGGGCGCTGCCCCTCGGTTGTTCGATGAGCTGATTGCAGACGAATCCGATGCCTATGACTGGCCAGATTTTGACGAACGTCTAGCCTCGAGTCTTTGCTACACCAGCGGTACCACCGGCAATCCCAAGGGGGCGCTCTTTTCACATCGATCGACGCTGCTTCATGCCTATGGTGCTTCTCTGCCCGATAGCCTGGGGCTCAGTGCGCGCGACGCTGTCATGCCGGTGGTGCCTATGTTTCACGTGAATGCCTGGGGCATGCCCTATAGCACGGCTGCTGTGGGCTGCAAGCTGATACTGCCCGGCCCCTTTCTGGATGGTGCCTCGCTGTACTCGTTAATAGAAGATGAAGGCGTTACCTTGTCTGCGGGGGTACCCACGGTATGGCAGTCGGTGTTGCAGCATACGAGCACCACGAATAAAAAGTTCTCGCGATTTAAGCGCGTTGTGATCGGCGGGTCGGCCTGTCCGCCGGCCATCATCAGGCAGTTTGCAGACCAGTACGGGGTTACCGTGCTGCATGCCTGGGGCATGACCGAGGTCTCACCCTTGGGGCTCTTTTCCAGTCTTAAGAATAGCCAGAGCCAACTCAGTGAGGAGGCAAAGGCGGAGATCCAGGTTAAGCAGGGCAGGGTGATCTTCGGCATCGACATTAAGATTGTTGATGACCAAGGGGAAGAACTTCCCTGGGATGGCCAGAGCAGCGGGCACCTGTTGGTGCGCGGCCCGTGGGTGATCGATCGATACTTTGGCGCCCTGGCAGAACAAGAACTGCTGCAAAAAGACGCACATGGCCGCGGATGGTTTGCAACCGGCGATGTTGCCTCGATTGACCCAGAGGGCTTTGTGCTCATTACCGACCGTAGCAAGGACGTCATCAAGTCTGGTGGGGAGTGGATCAGCTCTATTGCCCTTGAGAACATTGCCATGGCCCATCCGGCAGTAGCCATGGCTGCCTGTATTGGCCGGCCGGATCCCAAATGGGATGAGCGGCCGGTGATCTTCGTGGTTGTCAAAAAGGATATGCAGGTTACAAAGCAGGCCCTGCTCGTCTTCTATGAGGGCAAGCTACCGAAGTGGCAGATTCCAGACGATGTCATCTTCGTAGATGCCATCCCTCTGGGGCCTACGGGCAAGATGCAGAAGATGGATCTTCGGCAAAAGTCAGTGAGGGAGATGCAGGGGAGGGGCGAGAAATAGTCGTCTGTAACCGCATCGTGTAGATGAGCCTAACCGTGCCAGCGGTCACTGGCGGCCGGGCTCGTTACGAATGAATGCTAATGATCCGGTAAGGGCTGCTTAAAGTAATTGCGATACCTGCGCTGCGGTTTTCTTGACGTCATTAAGAAAAGCTCTTTTAAAACGCGTCTCAGGTGCAA
>Ga0194124_10000622_pt1 | contig 52596 bp, 31 predicted proteins | sample TA2KigCas0mmetaG_FD_148605 | JGI IMG/M metagenome (GOLD analysis project Ga0194124, IMG submission 148605) | Freshwater microbial communities from Lake Tanganyika, Tanzania - TA2015031 Kigoma Deep Cast 0m | ecosystem: Environmental > Aquatic > Freshwater > Lake | place: Tanzania: Lake...
AAAAGGTCTTGGAATGAATCGCGCCGTTGCACGGAACTCTGACGGGGTCAATGAGGACACTAACTAAGTTCGCATCGGTAGCTATATCGGCGTACAGACTAGCAATGTCGGCAGCTCCTCGCAGCGCGTAGACCCACCCCTCGACCTGCGACTTGAAATTGACCACGTGCTAATCGCTGTTGATTAGATTGTTTAAGACATTTAAATGGGACAGGCCATCATAGTTATTTTAGTGTAAGGTCTTCAAATCGGTCACCGCCGCTGCCTCACTTGCGGGGAGATTCCTCGTTCCTGCCAAAAATCCCCCGAAACTCAACGCTTGATAGTGGCCAAAGGCTTTCGTCGGGGCTTTGTACTTAGTTTGTCCGTGGAAAGTGTAGGAGGCCGTGTGTCCTATTTGGACCTCGTCGGGAGATAAAAATATATTTCGGTCGTGGCGTTCATTATACAGGTCTCGAAACGACTTGCTTATAAATTTTTCCTCAGGTAATGATGTCTAAATTGACATTAAAACATCATAATCAGGTTTAATAGCATATCTGTATAATAACGAAGGGTTTTAGTAAAAATAGGACATACAAAAATCAAAAAACTCATAAACGCTATTTATATTGTCTTTCGTATTAAATAAATAGATTTAAGAAATATTTTCTATAATACATTTTTCTCTTTTATAAACGGAAAGCCGTTTAATTTACTTTTAGAAAGATCTTATCAAAACTTAATTTATGTATGTTTTTAAGGTATCTTATTAAACATCGGTGAAAAAGTTAATAAAACCTGACGGTTATGAGCTACTACATTAATCTTAGTAGGAGTCTGTTTTTGCCGTGAAAAGGTTTCTTATTTTTAAAATCTGGTCGTCGTATGTAGTATCTAAATTTCTTTTAAAAAGCCCGAAAACATAATCAACAGCCAAAACGTTATTACTATTATATATATCTTGCAAAAGTTCATCACAATACCCAAAATCTAGCTACCTAGATACCTCTATCCAAAAATTATGGAGGGTGACTATGTCGGTTGCCGGTTTGGAAAAATTAATATTTTTATACATTTTTTGAATGTGGGCTAGCGTTTGATAATTGATGCCATGACTGTCACATATTGTTTACATTATATGTATATTTTATATTCCTTAAAAGAACTATGGCTCGTTGTAAAACGTAAACTAGCCGTAATTTTAAGCAGATTTCTTTCCGTATATTAAATCTATGATGTGTAGTTGGAGACAAAATGATTTTTGAGTGAATCTTTGACCCACGAGAGTATATTTCTTCTAGTTTTAACATAGTGTATCTGTGTAATTCATGTACGGCAATAAGACTTGTGTAGATGGTTTGTGGAAAATTCCATCTTAGTTTGCCGCTTAATAAATATTCATAGATTCTTTTTGGTGTTGTGACACTCTGAATGGCATCGGGGTTGATGAATCTCTCTAATACCAAACGTGCTAGTTTCTGTTCGTGCCATGCTAGTTGGCAACGGTGTGATCGTAGAGGCGCTATATGTATAGAACGCTGAATTTCCTTAAAATTTGCAACGATTCCTTGACAAAGGACGAAAAAGTAGCGACGGGTATCCATTATGGGTTGCCCAATGCCGCGGCTGCTGCCGTGTTGATTATGTTCACGCCATGAATTCTGTTCGCTACATTCTATTTACATCTGAGCCCCCCGTTTTACGACGTTATCGTTGCTAACTAACCTGCGTTATTTGTCGAAAAAAACGTGCCGACGCCCGCGTTGGTGGTAATGGCGTCGGTCGTGTCGTTGGGTTGTAATTCCATCAGGTGCAGAATATAGCTGATGGTGTAAAACGCGGGAAATATATATATATTTTCATTATACTGATTCATGGCTTCCCGCCCCTAAAATTAATCTATCAAGCGCGAGTGGTCTTTGTCACATATAGATATATTGTGTTCGACATCTGTGATAGTGTTGTAGCCGCGCCTGCCGCCTAAATCGATATTGTGCCCGTTGGTGATATTACAGATACACGTCGAGTATTTTTCGACCGGCTTAGCAACTTTTTATCCGTTCTATTTAAAATATAACTGATGATCACCGGCTGCTATTATGGCATTTGTGTATCCTCCGGGCTAATTGAAATCACCACCGTCAGCACCCGGCAGAACATCGATGGGACTCCCGTCTTCTTTACAGTACGAGAACATAAGCAAAATTTACGGAATGTATTTATTCAATGATAAAATATAGGAATGATAGCCACCATTAATGTTGCCGCGGGTTTTCATAATAGACTAGAAAAGAGATTTTGCCATGTTACACTCTAATGATGTGACATTAATTGAGTAGGCCTCCGGGTACATTCTGATGGAGGAGTGTACCGGAAATCTTATAATTAATTTTAATATTAAAAATGCATTTATAAATGTGTGTAAATATCTTGCTGCCTTTTCGTGTTCCTGTTTTTAGGCTTAGGTGGCAGCTGGGTCTGCGTAGTAAAAGGCGGCCGTTCGCATATACTCATTTTATATTTAGGCAGCAATTTTCAATATATTGAAAACTTCATAAGTCTTGAAGGTGGCCGGTTATCTCAGGCATTGTGCCTTCACGTTGTTCATGGTATTTGGTACCTTAGCGAGGCCGGCGTTTCTAGCCCTATTGCGTATTCGCGCGCCACCCAAATCGTTGTTATTACCCAATACCGATAAATCGCTCCCCATAATCAAAATACCCTGCAATTTCTATAAAACTTTGATTTCGTTATCAGCGACATGGCGGCGGTTCTGGCTCGCATTGTTTTACTCGTAGTCGCCGAATACGGTTTAGTAGGTGTTTACCGCGGCGGCCGCACCGGCTTCCACGCAAAATTACTTAGTAATATTTTTCAAGAATGAACCGGGATCTCCAGGTATATCGTTGTATCTCATATATTCTACAGGTAACATTAACTAGGTGCATAATTTTTGAAGAAAGGGCTCTTTAAATCCTTGGGAAATTGATAACAAAAATCTAGTAAAAGCCCCATTGTCGGTTACAGAAACGATTGGTGAATGCGCCGGGCTCATAACAACTATTATCAAAAGACAAAGAAGTTGTTAATCGTTTTCTTCAGAAACTTATTTTTAAATTTTCAAAATTGTACTATTTGGCTTTTTTAAATCGTCTTTTATTTAATTTGTATAATAAAGTAAATGGGAAATATTTTATAATAATTTTAATTCTGTTTTAAATATACCTTCACTTTGTTTGATACTGGTTATCTTTTTCCTTACGTCTTTATGGACCTGTTGCATATATTTGAAATCATTTTTATCGATAAAATTGTTTTAAAAGAAGTTTTTACACTATTTTATGTTTGTTTCGCTGGATCCCTTGAGCAACGGATTGAGATAGTTATGGTCAGCGTCGTCCGCGTAGGCCGCTGCGCAGTCGTGCTTTGTTTTGTGTGCGGCGTTTGTCAGGCCGGGCACGTTATCCGTCGTCATTTCAGTATTGGCTACAATCATTTAACTTGTATTTATCTTCACAACCTTGTTATTTTTTGCGATACAAAATTTGTTTCTCTAAGAGTCAGCGAATTCTTTCAAATAATCCTAATAAATATCGTCTATTTCCTATCTTATTTCAGAGAATATCTATACATTTGGAAATGTATTTGCACCTATAGCAAGGAAAACACATTTGAAGTAATTTTCAAATTGGCAATATTGGCTGTCCTCGCTCAAATCGACCGTCCTCCCCAAGGCTAATCCACTAAACATAGTGGCAATATAGTATTCGGTAGCATTAAATCCATATTTAGATACTAAATGGATCAAATGTTTCATGTCGCATTAAAACTATCTATTTTTCTTAACCAAATCAAAATATGAGGTTAACCTGGGGCTAGCATGATTTTTCGGTTACTGTTTTGATAATTGAGCGTGTAATAGCAGATGATTATCATCGATTTATTTATCGGAGAAAGTTTAAACATAGGATTCTAATATGGGAGGGTATATAAATACATTATATTGATTATTAATACCCCATAAAATAAGGAACAAATAAGTATTAGAAAAGAGATCTTTATATAACTTACTTGTGTTAGATATGAAGGGGTACTTAAAATTATCGTTGGATAGGAAAAGAGATTTATTACTGAATTTATTAGTTTAAATGAATATAAATTAATTATCATCTACGTTCTTTGATACAACTTCCAAACCAATATCACTGATAATATCAAAAATTAAATCATTGACAAATTTAAAAACGATATCATCCTATTATTATTTAATATAGGTGTCAAATTCTAAACTGGTATCATATTCGTAATGATCTGAATTAAGCGATTCGATGGTGCAATGAATGTGGCTAGATTTATTAATGTAAAAATTAGTACCATTAATAAATAATTTAACAGATTTCATAGCTATAAAATTAAGAGAATTACTAGCACTAAAATAATAAGGAACTAAATTGACCTATGTATATATTTAAGGATCCATTTAATTGGAAAAAAAAAAATTAAATATAATAATAATTAGACGGATAAAAATCAATTAATAACCATAAAAATCATAAAAGGTTGATTAATAGGAAGCAGTTAAAAATTATCATCTAAAAAAGCGATATCTATAAAGGAAATAAAAATATTTTAATACGTGTTAGTATAAAAAGTGAATTATTATGAGTCGACACTTTCGGAAAATACCTGTCTAGTATTATATTCAACCGTAATGGGAATAGAAGTTAAAATACCATTCATGGTGCCAATAATAGGATTGATCATTTATAAATGTAATGAGGTAGTTAATTATACATTTAAAGAAATATCGCCGATATGTGTTTTGCTCAATTATAAAAAAACAGAGTTTTACTTTGAAAATCCTAAATATCTATAAATTTAATCTCTATGATCGTTGAATAAAACGAAATTAAATGGAAGTTCAGATGTAATGATAAATTTAGTATTAGATACATCAGAATACAGTATTTAACAATTTAATAGGCCGTTTAATTATAGTAAACTTTATAAATAACTTGATAATTAGTCACTATCATAATATCCTTCCTATAATTAAATAGTTAAAACATCACCGCCATTAATCTATAATTTGATAAATTTATAATAATTATTAATATTATCGAATGTATTTGTGAAACAGCATTTTGTAACAATTATTTTTTGCGCCTATATTTCGCTTTATAATCTATGTCTAATGATATTGTTAGAAATAGTACAATTGTGTGATGTAACTATAATATTGTTCATTTATTTGAAAAATATAATCTATATTTTCGTTAATAAAACAATTGAATTTTCAAGCACTGACCAAGTGTTTAAATAAAAACATAAATTGTAATTCAAAAAAAATAAAATTATTACCTTCACGAATGATTAAGATATTAATTGTAATTTCAAGAATAAAATACCGCGCATTGGATAATATTGTAAGATAATTGAATTTATTAATTATATTTTTCAGCGCAAAAAGAATTGATTCATCAAACTTTAAAAATAGCGAAAAATTGAGAATAAAAATGATATCGGCAAATGTGAAAAGACAAAATTACTGAACTCACAAAAAATAAATTAATTTATATAGTAAAAATATATAAAACAGTGAAAATATAGTGGAAAGTAAATGCAAAAAAACGGTAAATAAAAATAATATTACATGAAAAAATACGCGAAACATATAAATATTTCATATAAAGCAGACAAAAATAATATAATTCAATTGCAAATAAATATATAGCGGATTTTATATAAAAAAATAATTATTTATTTGTGCCGAAAATATATTATAAAATAAAATAAAAAGTTGGGAAAAAAATATTAGTATAATAATCATTCATTAATAAATTAATTATAACATTTTTTTTTCTTGAACATCTAATAATATTTGTAAATTATTAATAAAGCTTGAATTTTGCGGAATAATATTTTGGCCGTATAATTCAAGAGGATTACCATAATATTCATTGATTTCTAAGTGATCCATTGAAAACGAAACATATTATGTTTATTGTTAATTAAATGTATTGTTTTTGCGTAATAAATTAAATTAATCATAATCTTTAAATTAAAATAAATGGCATTTCATAGGAGAATTTTAATATTTATCGCAAATATTAGGTGAAGGTAGTAAATTATTATTTTATGTATTAAATAAAATTTCTCCGTCGCGAGGTTATCCCAGATAATTTGAAATATTATTAAAATTTTAATTTATTTCAGTTTCCATATAGGGAATTTTAATAGATTGAATATGCTTAATTTAAAAATATTATTCATAAATATTTTATTATAATAATCCCCGCGAATTTTAAAGTAAAATATTTTTATATGGGTATTGTTAATTGAACATTTATGTGATAACCGTTAAGAAATCAATTAAATTATAAAATAATTCTTTGTGAATATAAATACCTTCATATGGTTAAATAATATCATAATTAATAAAAGGCTATCTCAATTAAATAGTTTATTTATTTGCGGGAATATCATATTTTTCGCTAATTTATTATTTTAAAAGAATTGTGGTATCTTTAGAATTCCATTGTCTAATATATGTTTTAAATTGCTCTTTATACAAAAAGTTTATGTTTATGTAGTCATTTGTTTTCATAAATGAAATGGATTATTGTTTCCATTTTAATATAATAAAATTCTCTTAATAATTCATTGTATATTTATAGCGGATAATATATCAATTTTCACGTAAATACCGCGAAATTAAAAAAATAAAAAATAATTGGTAGGCAAATAGGAAACAATAGTATTATTAAGTGCCAAAATTTACCTAAATAAATCTGTAGCAAATATAAAACATGCGAAAAAGTATAAAATTTAATATACGACTAAAAAATGTGGAAAAAAATAAAGACACAGTGAATTAATCATAAGTCAGAGATCAATATTTTTTTTGGGGGGAAATTAAAAGAATTCACTTATGCATGTTTTTATAGAAATTATTTTACTAAATATCCAATGCATTTTATAAACCAGTGAGGAATGGGTTAGTTCCGTATGTACATTAAGAGCTAGGCTCTAACATAGGACGACCGGTGATTTCTTCAATTTCATTTTAATCAATGTGTGATTGATCGTTCGCGAGAGGTAGTTATTATTTTTCCGAATAAAGTATATTTAACGGATTAAAATTTTTGCAGTATTAAATACTACTTTACTCTCGTTGGGGAAGAAATTCAAAAACTTATTGCTCTGGGACGCTAATATATCTAAAATTGTCTGATATTTAATCATATTATTGAAGATATTTATTGTCGCATTTCTGAACCAAATCAGAAAATTTAATTGGTGCGGGAGCAACCGGCAAAAGTTATTTCTTTTCTTTTTTTAATTATTGCTGAAAAATTTTAAAAATACGATCAGCATTATACATCAATCCACACAATGATTTTTCGATTCGGGAGATGAAACTATCAGAAGCTTCGTAAGCAAATGTTATATCATCAAGATAATAAACGAGATGCCTAAACAAAAATTGATGAATGTAAGTGCCTCTGTAGGGGTTTTCTACCTCGAAACTAGTAAATGGAGGTTTGAAGTGGATGAAATGGAGATGTTTAGGAATCTTAAGTTAATCTTCCATAATTTCTCTTTTTTCTCTCACTTCTAATGAGTTTTTCCATTTTCTAATCACAGGTTTAATTTTTTGTTGGATATTTTCGATATTAATGTATTAGTTAGACTTCATAAAAGAAAATCTTTTTCCTTTCCAGTTGATAACAATAAAGTCTTTTTTGTAATTCATTTAAATCAAAGTATATCTATATTATTAAAAATCATTTTTTATAGGGAAAACTGTGAAAATTTAAAATGTATAATTATCCGCTGGTAATCAAAACTATATAACACGCTCATTAATAATTATTTAAATACTAATTGAAAACATGATATCTCGAATTTATAATAATAGCGCAATTAATAAAAACGACTTGTATATTATAAAATGAATTTGTAAAAATTTAATAAAATAGGCGAATTCAATAATATAATTTTGCCGATGTTTAATTTATTTTGTAACGTTTATTATCAACCACCTGAATAAATTAAAAAATATAAAAAATAGAATAAATGAACTTTTTCTGAAATGCGAAAAAAATAAATAATTTCATTAATTATAAATAGCGCGATTAAAAATAAATTTTCACCAATGCTATTGTCTATTTAATTAAGGAATGCCGTGAATTAAAATAATATGATCAAAATATTATTCAAAATATAATGTATATAATTCTTTTGCGTCATTTTCACTTATATGTGACATAAAAGGCCTGATTTATTATAAATTAAAATAATTATTTGTTATATATTGATTTAAAAATCTGGTTAAGCTATAAAATAGTTCTTAATGAATATATATACCTTTAAAAGGATTTTCAGGATCAAAATTAGTAAAAGGTTGCCGATATTAAATAGATTATTTTGCCGGTAAAATACCAGTTCTTTAACAAATTTATTATTTTAATTAAATTGTATCAGGACGATTATTCCAATCCCTAACTAATGACTTGCATAATATATAAATGTTATATATATTAATATAATGATTTTTTTTCATAAAAGAGAATTGGGCATCGTGCCATTAAATAACAATAAAATTATTAGATTAATTCATATTATAAATATATTTGTAAACTATAATTCAATTTTGTATTTTAATAAAAATATTAATACAATGAAAATGAAAAACACATGAATAAAATAAATAAAAAATTGGCAAATAATATAATAAATAAAATAAACACCAGCATTTAATGGAATAAACAAAATTAAAGCGCGAATATATGAAAGATAAATACAAATATAATTAAATAAATATATGAAATATATAAAAGCGCGAACATAAATAAAATATATAAAATAATGAAAAATAAAACAATAATTTGCGCAATAATAAAATAAATTGAAAATAATAATTAAATAAAAGCGGAAAACATTGACAAATAAGAATAATAAATCAGTGAAAAATAAACTTTTAAAAGAACTATTGTAATAAATTAAATTTAATATTGATTAATTATAAATGTTTAATATTTATACCCGCGCATTTTCCACGAAGTGGGTTTCTTATTCATGAGGAATTTACCACGAAGTGGTTTTCTTATTCACAGGAATTTTCAGCGAAGCGGTTATTCTTAATCATGAGAAATGTTCAGCGAAGCGGTTATTCTTATTCATAGAAAATGTTCCGCGAAGCTGTTATTCTTATTCATAGAAAATGTTCCGCGAAGCGGTTATTCTTATTCACAGGAATTTTTATTAAATAAAAGTATATGGTGGGTCGCTTCGCTTTTTATTTCTTGATAAAGTATAGAACAGCTGCGCTGTATAGGTGGGTGATCCGTCAATGTTTCATTAGTATAAATATTATATCAACATTATGTTATTGTATTAAATGTATTGAACGCAAAAATATTTATTTTACTGCAAATGTTTTTTATTATTTGCGAGTTCTTTATTTAAATATAAAAAATGTTCTCATTTATTTTTAAAATTCGCGTTTATATAAATGGATAATATACATTTATTTAGCTTTCTCAATAATTAATACGTCACTTATATTAGAAAACAGGTATTTTTTAATATTTAAAAAATAATTAATTGCGCGATTATTTTGTTTTTCCTTAATCATATATACACAATATTTTATTAAGTAAACACATTTGTTTTTGTATTATTATAGTAAATTTTTACATTATATGTCCATTATTATATTATATAATGATTAATTGCGCGATTTTTTTAATTTATCGATTGAATATTTAACTGTTTTCGTATTTAGTGGCGCATTTATTAAAAATTTAAATTATATAACGCCGGTCTATCAATCATTATTTATTTCGCAATTGAATTTTTGTAGAATTTTAATAATAAATAATTAACAAAGTTTTTCATTTAATTTTATAAACTAATTTCGCGTTATACTATATTTATTATTTTGCGCGAATATATAATTTTAAATTTAAATAAAAACTTAAAACAAATCCTATTATTTCTTTGCGCGAATAAAGTTCATTAATTTGCATTTGTAATTTCACTTTTGTTTAAGAGCGCGATAACATTATAAATTTAATTAATATGTAAAAATAAATACTGGCAATAAAATATATTTTATATTTTAATTTTTAATCAATATATAATGTAGCGCATTTATATATAAACATGTTTATTTATATTTCGTGCAAAATTATTGTTTATATTTATATAATTAATTTACCACTTTTTGTTTAATAGAATTTGCGATAAAATTTTAATCATATTCGGTACAATTTATTAACTGGTATAAGCTAATACTTTATTAATACTTGCGCGGACTTTATTTATTTAATTTAATTTTTTTTTGAAATTAAGTAATATTTATAAAATTATTCATATTTAACTTTAATATAATTTATAAAGTGTTTTCATAATAATTTATTAATATCATAAATATTAAATAATTGTTATTTGCGTATTATTTAATATAAATATTATAAATTATGCCAAGTTTTACAAAAAATTTATTCGCGAAATATTGCCGAATAAAATAATATTACATTAATAGATGAACGTTATATTTTGCGCAAAATTTTATACAATTATTATTTTTCACAATAAAATATACAGATGTAATATTGCGCCTATATAATTTTATTGTTTATTTATATGAAAACATTTATTATTTTATAATGGTTTGCAAACTTGATGATTTTAAAACATATATTTTGCTTTTTATAAAATATTCAATATAATAATTAGCCGCAAATTTTATTTAAAACAAGCCGAATTTAAATTTAAATTATAAAAAAATACACTTTAATGTATTGCCAATTCTATTTTATGACAATAATGTATGAGATGATTTAAATTCATGGTTAATTTGATTTCATACTATATTTTCACGGCATAAAATATAAAATGATTTAGAACGCGCCAATAGAAAATTACACGTACATAGAATTGAATACAAAATTATACGCAAATTCTTGAATAAATAACAATTTTTCCGCGTATTAATAATATTATAAATGCGAATTTAAATTGATAAGCTTATAAAATTTCAAAATTAAATGTTTTTTATTAAAAAAATCGCGCGGATTTTATATAATTCTAAACCAATCAAATTAAAAACATGATAGTTTTTTTTACTTTCCTTAATAATTAAATTTATATTTTTTATTACTTTGGCGCAAATATATATTGTTATTTTATATTTATAATTTTCATATTATTTCTACCGCGATATTTCATTTAATTTAGTCGTTATAAATTTGTTTTAAACAATGTTTTAATTTTTGTTTTTGTATCGCGCTAATTTTTAAATAATTTTAATACTTTATCATATGCGCGTAAAAATTATATTTATTTTTTCGAAAATATATTTACTATTATTTTAATATTTATTAATGGCGAAATATGGTAAATACTTATTTTATTTTTCATATATTATACAATGATCGCATTTTTCATAAAATTTGTTTTATAAATATTGGTATTTATTGCTAAAATATTAATAAATTCGCAAATAATATATATTTGTTGTAATAAAAATGTATATAAATTGCGATTTGATATTTGTTTCAAAAATATATGGTAAATTATTTATAAATAGTTTCAAAGTTATTATTTATTTGCGGAAAGTTTTAAAATCGCGAGTTAAAATTAATTACATAAACGCAAAAATTCGTCACATTTAAAATTAATGTGGAAATATTTGCCGCGAATTTATAATTGAGATTACCCTAAATAGATACAAAACAACTTTATATCTAAATAATTTGCGATATAATATACAACTTTATGAAATGGCGGAAAATAATATAAAACTGCATTATTATACAATGATTTTCTGCGGCAAAAATAATAAAATAAAATTAAATGTAAAAAATATTTGCGGGTTTTCTATAATTAAAAAGTAATAGCGTCTAAAATTATGTTAATTGGCAAATTTGAAAGTATATAATATGCAAAATAATAATGAAATTTATATATGTGAAGCATTGGCGGATTTATATAGTTGAATAAATAATTAATATTTGCGCGCTAAAAAACAAATTATAAAATATTTAAATGAAATTTGCGGTTACAATATGAATTAAAAAATAAATAGAAATGCGGATAGTATTTAAAGTATTGTTTATAGAAAGAAAAGAGAAAGATAAGTATTAGTGCGGCGAGATATATTGTGAAATATACAATGATATTTTTATTAAAAAAACAGTGATAAAATGTTCTAAGATATTTGGGAATTAATTATCCGATCTTTATAAAACGCTCATAATATATATAATAAAAATAATAAATTGCGTTAAAAAGAAGATGTAGATTATTATTAAATATAATTAATCTTCAATAAATAGTTGAAAAAGAATGTAGAATTTTGCAAAGAATCATAAAAACTTGACAGATGCAATATGAACGTAGACACAAGATTTTACAATGATAAATAATTAGCGAATTGCGAATACAATAGAAATTTAGTTTTGGTGTCATTTTTATCGAATTATGGACAAACATATTTAGTTAATGTGAAATAAAAGAAAATTTTGGGTTATTTTAATAAATATAATAAATAATACAATATGTGTTAATCAAATAATATGTATAGAATGATTCAATAAATACAAAAATATAACAGAGAACAATAAGTGAAGCATTTAAATATAACATATGTGCCAATGGGAATAAATTTTGTATTAACTTACAATGAAGATAATCAATAATGGCATATGTTTTGCCGCAATTTAATACGAATCAATGAATCAAAACTATGTGGCGATATCAGTTTATTCGATGAATTTAAAGATATTTTATAAAATGTTTATGGATATAGTTTAGATGATTTGAATAAATAATTCTTTTATGAGTTTAGATTGCAATCACCTGAATATTAAATTAATTGTCAGGATAAAAAATTATATTTAATAAACTATCAATAAGTTAAACGATGCAAAATTTAATAATAATGTCCTCTAAATTTCAGTTAATTCGCGGTTAAAAATATTTGTTTAGATGATATAAATGACAGCGTTAAATTATATAGTACAATTTATAGTATTAATTGCAAAAATGATGAATTATTAACAAATTTATTAATAAAATGCGATTCAAAAGTTTATGATGTTCAGACATTGGTATATTTTATTTAATAGCAATTATTGAATAAAAAATTATCAAAACAAGAATATTAGGCGCAATTTATTATGTAATTATAATAGTTAAAAGAATATAATGATCGATAATTAGAGGCATTAAAAAACTGTAAATCGCTCGACAATAATTTAAATAATTTGCAAATATTTGATGAATATGTTATTTAACCCGATAATAATTTAAAAGATTTATAATAACAAATTTGAAATTATTATTTCATTCACTTTTGTCTATTATATTTATAATCTATTAATATATTTCCGGTATAAATTTATCGGAATTCTAGAATTTATTAAATATATCAATGATTTTTTTTATATTTTTATTTTGTTGATGATTTTGCATGTTATTTTTCCCGAAATCATTAAGAAATTATAATTTATATGCCAAAATATCGTCGTTTTTTTACCAAGGAAAATCATTATTTGATATATAATAATACACATATATGAATTATTCAATGTCATTAATGAAATAATATGGCTCAAAATTATGCTATTTTATGGATGCAAACATATAACTTCCGATAAAAAAATTTAATTGAATATTAGTTTTCAATTATGATGCCGATTATGATAAACCATAGTCAATCAGATATAGTTTAAATGAACCATCATATTAATCCTATTCATTTTAATTGGTTTCGACAAGTATATTTTGCGGTTTTATATCTTTGTGTAATATATCATTTTAATGCAATAAATGTATCGCTTTTATTAAATAAATCATCGAATCATTTATTATTCTCGCCGAATGTAAATTCTTTTTAAGAAATTAGTGTAGATTGTATTTTACATAAGGCATTTCTATAAATTGATATTGCGATGTATATACAAATTGATTAAAATTTAAATTATATGGGCTTTCTTTCATTTATTTATTTATTATAAATTCATTTATAAGGAATAATTTGTCAACAATAAATTGAAATTTTAAAATTACTTATTAATTTGTTATCGTGTTTTTTGAAAGCAAAATATATGTATTTACATGATGGTATACTACACTAATAATGTCATAATATGGAATTTATATGTTCATTTATTATTATTTTTAAAAATGATAAATTTATATAAAGCAATATATTATTTGTCATCATTATCTAAAGCATTGTATTATTTAATAATGTACTGTTTTTGCTGGTCATTAAACAAATTTGATTAATTAATTTGGTCAAGATTAAGATCTTCGATAGGAATATATCCGATTTGCAATAATTATTATTTTATATAATCAGTATTTACAAGTTATTCTTAATATAATGTTTCTGTGAAAGGTAGTTTAATTTAAATATATTATCCGATATTCATAAATTTATTTTCAGTATAATTTTTGCGGATATGATATTTAATTTAATCGCCTTTTTATATAATCCATTCATCTGATTATTATAAAAGTTCGAAAACTTTACGGCCATCCATAAACATTAATTATAATCTTGTATTTTGCATTTATTCATTAAGTATTAATTTGAAATTGCTGATATTGCTGATGAAATAATGTATTGCGTGATTACATAAAATTGTATCAAATTTATGCTAAATATTTTGAACAAAAGAAATTACGCTTTATTACGAGTTCAAATCCACTTTAAATACTTAAATATTTGGTATTTTGAATCCTTCATGTTTTTAATCATCGTATTTGAATCCGTTTTTTCTTTAAATTAATTCGGTCAAAGCATTTTAATCATTATCAATCATAACAATATTTTTTTGTTTATTTTTAATGAATCTATATAAATCTTGCCCTTTACCACAGGCCACATCTAAAACATTACCCTTTTTAATAAGCAAAAGATATGATAAAGAAGATTTTACAGTATTTTAAAATTTTGTCATATTATCATACATATGATCGCGGCCCACTTAAAAATATTATTATTAATGTAATTCTTGATTATATAGAATTTATAATGTTTGTTTTTAAAGTTGACATAATAAAGTTAATTCCGCAATAGTATAATAATTACCATATTATCCTAATTATGGTGATTTATCGCTTCTTATTTTTACTAATTACCAATTTAATGTATCAATGTTGAAATACATTTCGCAAACTAATCCATTTAATTGGCTATTATCGCCTTCAAGTTAATATATATTTTGTTTAATATAAATGCTTGGTTAAAATGGTATTAACATTTGGCGGCCTTATAATTATATTTTTGGTTGTATTTTACTTTGATACATGCTTATTTTATATGTATTTTCATCTATTGTAGAAAACAATATATTGTCTTCAATATAAAAATCTATAGTAAGCTTATCATATGGCTTCCATTTAAATATTTTTTGCTCAAAATATGAATCATTGCTATTTATTATAATACCGTCATTATGTTCCGATAAATAATATAAATCGTTGAAAATTTTTTCTAATTCTTTGCCGTCAAGTTTAGTTTATATATATGTATACTACTTTACCTATATATTATATGACCCAATATTTTGCTTTGAAATATATTATGATTTTAATTATTCCGCCAAATTTAATCTCTCTATATATTTTTTCTTGAATATTTATTGATTGTTATATATGTGTAAATCATAAACATATATAATATTTTCTACTATTTCGCATTCAAATATTGTGTTCTATATATTTGTAAAATGTTCGTTCTCGTATTATATTATTTAATTTTCCGTTAAAACATATATGTATTGCGTTTATATAATTAATAAACACCTTTATCCATCGGCTTTATATGATATAATCATATTTTCCCATGGATAATTTTATTATATTTGCGACCAACTTATTTAATGCGGATTATTTAAAATTTTTTTTATTGTTTATTATATATTTTTCAATTCATATTGTTATTATAAATAAAATTATATCTCTGATAAATATATTGGTTAATTATTTAAAACATTATACATAAAAATTAGCTGATACTAATTTATATCTTATAATTATGTTTATAAAACCGCCTAAATATCGTCAAAATAATTATATATTTTCTCTAATTAATCCGAGTTCTCTATAATATAACTGTTTATCACTCTCACCTTTTCCTATATTTCTTTTTAATTTGTTATTTCGCCAAGAGTTTTTTTCAATATAACATTTAAAGTATTCTCTTTTAACTAATAATTAAACTGTAAATTCACGTAAAATTATTATTAATAAGGTAATTATTTGCCCGTTTTTAATCTACAAAAAGTACTTGGATTTGTATTATTTTCATCAATAATTACCGTTATCTTTTAAACACTTATATTAAAATTATTTTGTTTCACTTATTATGAAATCTTTAAATATTTTCTTTTCACGTATTAAATTGTTTTACTTTCATCAGTTATTTAATATATATTTTCCGATAAATACTATATCTGATCGTCAAATTAATTTTCATCAATAATAATAATTTCTTTTGTCACAAAATTACTGAAATTATTTGTGTGTAATTTTTCAAATTCAATATAATTTCTTATATATTTTTAGGCCGTTATCATCTGTTACTAATACTTATTTTTAAGTAAAATTCATTTTTATTCACTATATTTTTGCCGCTTTACTTTCCTATTAACTTTACATATTTATTATTTTGCTATCTACTTTTTCATAATCTTATAATCCCGCACATTTATTATAATTTCATTTTTTACAATCCTATTTTATTTAATTTTCAATTATTTCATGAATTCCGCAATGTTTATCTAATTATAAATATCTTGCAAAATAATCTATGTTTATTTAAAAATAATAATTATCGCGGGCTTATATTTTATAGTCTTTAAATAAAATTTAATATATTTTCTTTTCGCGGTGTTTAGTCATTCTATTTTATTAATTATTGTTTTATTAATTCAAAATAATATGAAAACATAAATAAATAATTATATATTTATTGCGAAATGTATAAATAATTAAAAAAAAACGGTATAATATTAATAATTGCGCGGGAATAACATAATAAAAATATTTTGATAACCTACAATAATTTATTTTTGCGCAAATAATATTTTTGGAAGCAAACATTTGTATATTTTTGCGCAAATAATATTTTTGGAAGCAAACATTTGTATATTTTGCGAAATTGTTCAATGGTTAGTTAATATTTGAGGGTATTTTTATAAGCGAAATAATTAGCAAGAATTTTTTGTGAAAAAGCGTGTGAGTAGTTTTGAAATTATACTTTTTGCGGTTTTGAATACGAGTATATTTTATATTGTATGATATTTTTTGCGATTAATTATAAAATATTATTATGTTTACTTAAAAAAAAATAATAAATATGCCATATAATACATTAAATACGTGTGTAAATATACAATCAATATACTCGGAATAACTACCGCATGGTGGAAATATAATTTCATTTAAAACGGTATAAAATTCAAAATCATCAGAGGGAATATTAGGTATTAATAAATAATTAGATAATATTATATAACTTTAAATATCAATAGTAACATTTTTTAAGCAAACATCATCATAATCATTTTAATAATTAGATGAATTGACATTGGGATAATTTTATATATTGATACCGGAATTAATATAATAGTCAAACATATCGGCTTTTGGTTTTAACTATCATTTTTCATTCACATTATAATTAAATCCTTCAAATGTAAATCAAGTTATAGCTACTCCAATATGGAATAATTATATATTTGACAATGAAATTAAATTTGATAATAGATTATCTTTTTAATTTTTCACAAATAAACCTTATATATTGGAAAATACATAATTTAATTGCTATGTTGATTATACTTAGCCGAACATGACTTTTTATAAAATGGATGGGTCTGATCATAATCTTAACAATTAAGATATTATTTTCATCGATAATTTTTATATACCTAATTTGATATCAACCGATAATACAAATTTTCCTACAAATAAATAATATTTATATTCTGTTAATGTCATAAGTCCAACAGTATTTGAAATAAATTTATAATTATAATCATATATATCAACAAATAAAAATAGACCCGCTGATTAAACTCTTGGTTATTATAATGCAAATTCCGTTTTTAATATCATTCCAGGTAGTCCCACAATTATTATTTCACCTGTCCAACATTTGCTTAATACCGGTAATTAAGTCACCGTCACAAGTGTTTCCAATTAAAGTGCGTAATATAGAATGATTTTATAAACTTTTTATGTGACTGTTATAGACGGATTTAAATTTAGCATTCCTTTTGATTCTTCCTCTTTTTTGAACGGTACTTATTTAGGCGTTGATATTGGTATTAGTTTTAATCGATAGGTTTTTCTTACAATTCGAATCATATCAAAAAATATATATTTTGATCTAAATATTAAATCTAGGAAAAATGATACACCAAATAACGGCATTATTCATGTTTAAATTTGAAATTTCCTCAATTTTATTTTTTCTACTCTTATAATTTCCCTCACTTATTTATAAATTGCCGGACTTATATAATTTTACATATATATTCGTCTTATTTAAAATTTGCGATTTCTTAATTTACTTTTTATTTTTTATGTGTTCTCGCTTAATATTAACTTTGCTATATATTAACAGCAGAGATATATTACCTTCTTCACAAAATATTAAATATCAACTTTTAATTATTTTTTTGCTTTTCTTATTTGTTATTTTGAATTTTTTTAGCAAATGGTGTATTATTATAATATTTGATCGCGATTAAATGAATAAATAAATATATATATTTCGCGTTATCTATTAATATTTGCCAATTCAAAATTATAACAAAAGTAAAATTTGCTTTTATAACTCAATAATCGATCATCGTAGCAAAATATAATTGAAATAAGTTGCAAAAAATACATTATATATATTTTTTATTGGCGGTTAAATTAATAATCATGCATATATTTTATTTTTGTTAAATTCGCGGTTTTATATAATACAAAATCCATTAAATCTCGCTAATTTAAATTTTATTTTCTTTAAAAAAATCGCGTGATAGTTTTATAAATTGATTACAATACAATAATACCATTTTACTTATAAATATTTTTAAATATGTTTCGCGTAATAGTAATTTTAAATTATTTGATATATTATTTTATTAATCACATTGTTTTATTTTATGATAAATGGTGCCGCTTTTTTTAAATAATTTTGTTATAATAATCAAAACATATATTAAAACATATTTATAGCTTGTATTTATAAACGCAATATTTTATAACTTTTTTGTCTTTATTGTTTGATGTCCTCATACTTATAAACTTCAAGTTATTAACTTATTATTTTACGTATCATATCTGTAATTTATTTTATGATAATTCATCACTTTCTGCATAAATTTTAACTCATATTATCGCGCGCAACAATATAAATTACATTTTTTCTATTATTGTGTTCAAAATTTCTTTATAAAAAGCGGATAATAATATTTCATTGTATTATTAATTCGCTGTATTTTTATTATTTTAATATAATTATTATAAATATGTAATTCGTGTTAAGTTATATTAATTATATTTGAAGTATATTTTGAACAATTATATATATATTTATATAATACTATTATTTCGCGCAATGGATATATTATATTTTATAATTTAATAAATAAAAATTCTTTAATGATAACTTAATGTGTGTTCCGCCAGTTCTACCCCACTCCCCTAAAGTTTCAAATTCAATTCGCGCAAAATATATTTAAAATATATTGATTTTCTTATACATTGAAGATAAAATGCGTCTTAAAAACCAATATTATAGTTTTAAATTAATAAATTTGCGGCAAAATTATTAATGCGAATTTTATTTTTGTATTCACAATCGCGAATAATATATTAATTCTTTGAGCTTTTAAAAACTTTTCAAATTTATGTATAACGAAATATTAATTTTACTTTTGTTTGTATATAAATCGATGATTCCGCAATTTTTTTATACTTTTTTCTTTTAAAAGCGTTTTTATTTTAAAATTTTCGATAAGAAATGATATTTAGTAAATTTTCTCTTTTGTAATTAATGAATAATGTTATTATATGCGAGAATAATTTAAAAAATATAAAAAATAAAATATAATTTAATATTGGCGCGAAAAGTAATTTTATTTTTCATTAATATATTACACTGAAGAAAATAAGGATAAATATTGTTAAAAATAAAAAATACGCGAATATTATTGTATAATTAATGAGTATTTAACAAGAAGGCGAATTTATATTTTAAATAAAAATGACAATACATAAATAACGCAAAAAAGGTATATTATTTAATATATGATTATATTTTTGCGCAAAAGTTTTTAAATAAATTCAAATAAGTTGTTTTTAGAAAAAAATGTACTATAATTTTCAAGATAAATTTTGCTGGGAAACTTACCTGAGATATTAAATCATATTTTGCTTTTATATAATTTGATTTTGCTTATAAATTTCTTGTTGTTGTTTATGGAGATCAAGTAATTATTTTTTTTAATTTCTATAATCTTCGCCAATTATGGAGGTTAATTATTATTCGTATTGATTAATATCGCAAAGAGATAAGTGTTTGTTTTTATTTTAATTTATCCAAACATAAAGAGGGTATTAAACTAAATCTTTTATTGAATCATTTTCGTTTGTATAAACTACTTTATTTTACTTTACGCGAAATTCAATATATTAATCAAATGATTTTTTGCAATAAAGACGATCATTAATGATAAAGGCGTAAACATATGGATATTCTCGTATAAATTCGGCATAAATTGAATTTAATTCTTTAATAATATCCTAAATATTATGATTTTTTTGCGATGTTTTTTATATAAAAATATTAAATATTTCTTGACCCACATCAATTATTTATTTTTTTGATTTGAACTACTATTCTTCAGATATCATTTATACAATTTTTTTTTTAATAGTAATTTAATTTATAATATTTATTATTTTTTATTTTGTAGTAAAATGTAATTACAAATAAATTTGGATTAGTAATTATAAGATGAAGCGGATGAAGGTATTTAATTAAATAATACAGACTTCTAACTTTTAATTTTATTAGCATTTATTAATGGATTGGATCCGTGGCCTAGTAGTAATTCGAATAAATAATCGGTTATTTAAATGTATAATGATGTTTTGAGGCGTTTGGGGCGTTAAAATTATATTAAGGATACTTATTCTCATAAACATATTTTTGGCGAAATTATTAATAAAATACAATAATATAATCATTCTTTTGATCGTGATTATTTAGAATAAAAACTTAAAAATATTTTAAATTCGCGCGATTAAGATTATAAATAATTACTTGGTGGTTCTGACAGCAATAATTGGAATACCGCTGTTGATATTATTAGGGAAAAATCTTAATAATTTGCCTATATAGGAGGTGAATAAGATTTAAATGCCGATCAAGTTATCGAAAAAATCAAATTGAAAAAATAATAGCAATATGAATACTATTAAAAAGCTTGTCTTATTACTACCTATGATTATTTATTGACCATATAGTCATAAAATAAATATTTAGATAATAATAGCGACAAAATTACCGATTACGGCACTCTCGCTAGACTTGAAAAAATCAAAGAAAAATAATTTTCTTATATCAAAAATATTATCACTACGCAGCATTTATTATATGACAAAATTTTTATGCAAATTTATGATATTATTAACACTCGGATAATGATCCAATAGATTAATGGTTAATTATGGCTTCTTCAAAATCAAATTAGCAAATTTTACAGACTCGTTTCTGATTCATCGCGGTATTATAATCTCAATAATGTTAAATTATTTGTATCTCTCTTAAAAAACGAATAATCTATTGACTCTACCACCGCCGCTTAAATTATTGACAGTTTAGATATCGATCATAAATAGTAAACCACCGTTTATTACAATTAATTAATCAACAAAGAAATTTAAAAGTTTGATCGACATATTTAAGTTATTCGGTAAAAATAATAAGATAAATTACTCGCCTTGTACAAAAAGTAAACTTAATAAATCGATCTCACCGTCCTATAAGATCATTATGCTTTCAAAAAAATTTAATAGTTATTTATGATTCTATATATCGATTCATGTTACAAATAAAATTTATTTTTCGATCCTATTTATTAATAATAGGTCTCATTTAGTTCTTGGTACGATAAATAAACACCATCTTATTAAAAATATTTTTAAAATTAGTTGTTAAAAGACAATCAAGTTATTGCCGGATATAAAAATAATATTAAATCCATTTTGGAACAATATGCCAATTTCCCTAACATTTCTGGTCATTGTCATGACTCCAATCTCGTTATGTATCAAGGCGTTTGTATCAACGATATTCTCAATTGTAATTAAAGTAATACTGTTAAATTTAATGATATTGTTTAATAAATCCTTAATAATATCGAACATTCTTTAATTTTTAATGAATATTATTCTAAATGTAAGTCCGATAAACAATCAACATTTAAAAACTTTTTTGAACTTTTGATATTATTATATTTAAAATCTATTTATATCCATCATTCTTCTTCATCCTGTCTCTATAGTATTTCCGATACATTTCTTGACACTTCAAAAGCAAATTTTTCGCAAACCATCGATCAAAAAAATAATACCGTCGGTAATATATAGCTCCCGTAATTATAAAAATAGATCCAAAAAAAAACTCCAGTTGATCGCGAAGCCGCCCATAATTTTATCTATGATGGCAAATACTATTATTTAGAAGCTGATGACGATATCATAACCTATTTTTAAACAGTTTCTCTAATAATATATTTAGTTTCTTATTTATAGAACGCTCAAAAAGAAATAAATAAGGCATTCGTTGACAGTTTCTGGACACACGTCCCACCCGCAGCCGCACCTACGTTTTCAGGCCCTTATATTGATGCTCGGTAATTACCTATTCTCGATAAAAATGGTGTTCGATAAACATTTAACAACCAATAATAAATGAACGAGTTAGAATTTGAGTATAAGATAAATTGGGAAGAAGTTAAAAAATTAAATATGTATAAAAAAATAGTTTCGTGTTTTGAATAAGAATTAACATTATACGACGTATAGAAAATGATATATAGATATTTAAAAGAGAATAATTTTTATTTTTAAACAGGGGATCATCAGAAAATTACGCCATATGAATAAAAATATTAATAATTTGCGAAAATAGGTGTTGATAGATAAAAAAAAATAGAGAAAAGTTATATTGGTGTATTTAGCAAAATTCTATTAAAATATTTAGCGAATGATGTATTAAATAATAAATGGTAAAATAATTTATAGGGAGGAATTACATATTATTAATAATTATTTAATAAATAAAATTTTGATTTTGCCGCAATGATCCAAATGATATAATCGGAAGATGATTAAATTGTCAGTGACAGTTTATAGATGTATTATTTTATAAATATGTAACATAATGATAAATTTCAGTTTATATATTATAATAGCTAATAAAATATAATTCCTATATGGATTGAAAATAAATATATTATATACGGCGACAAAAAATCCCAAATTAGTTATAAATAAAAAGAAAGAATATGTAATGAAACTACTATGGAAAATTATACTGTTAATTTTGATATTAATACAAAAAATATTTACTTTTCCGATCATGATCAAGAGCAATACGAGCATAATGGGTACTATTTTAATGTACATAGTGAACTTTTGTATGTTATAAGTCAATTTTATCAAATAAAAATACAAAAAATAAAAGATTATATTAATATATGTATATAAATTTAATTATTATAGAATAAAAATAAATAATTTGAATTAAATAAATATAGCAAATTATATAATTAAATCATATAACTAAGCACACACCAAAAATAATTATCATCGCAAAAAGATATTCTTAAATATTATATAAATATTATTGTTATTAATAATAATTTCATATAATAAAATTCCATTGATATCCAAAATAAAGACTATTTCGTTTAATTATTCAAGTTATATAGCAATATAGAATATATTATTGACGACCTATTTAATTTATACGACAATAAATTTTTACTTGAACACTTATAAATTTATCCTTTCGCCTCAAAAATATCAATTAAAATAGAAAATAATAAATTAGAATATTCTAATAGTTTCCCTTTGGTTTCCGATATAATTAATGATTTAATACACGATAGTGAAAAAAACGAAATATTAGTTAATTATCTTATTAATGATATTTATGTTTCAATTCAATAATATTTAATTAAATTTTAAGAATAAATGGATTTTTAATTGGAAATGTATTAATAACAATTTAATTAAGTCGATATTCTTTTCTAATAAGACAAAAATAAATAAATATAGGGCGGTAGTACTGTTCAAAAATAAAACATTTTGTTATTAAATGAATAAAATTTCGAATAAATAATATATTCATTTTATTTGCTAGAATATTATAAAGAAACTATTGAAACATTATAAACTGAAAATTATTAAATTTATTTAGATACATCAAGTAATGATAATTTTTCAAAAATATATAATATGTACAGTTCTAGCTCAAATTTATCGTATACTCATATCAGTTATATTATTGATTTAATGATGTAAATGCTACATATAAATAATGTAAATTTAATATAATAAATATATTTTAGTATACAAAAAAACATGATAGTCATTAAAAAAGAAAGCAAATATAAAATAGATAAGGCACAACAATTAAAAAATAAAGAAAAAATCAAGCTTCATAAAGTTCGCGGTATATAGATTAAATAATTATAAGTTACCGACAAAAAATAAGATAGTGCCGAAAAATAAACAGAATCACAAAGTAATACCGTCAAATAATAAATTTATAATAATAGAGAAAATAAAAAAATATATAAATTAATACAAAAAATTTATGATGCTAATTAAAAAGTTATTGATGCCAACGAAAATACATAAAAAACTCTCAATGGTATCTCTCGTAATTATGTCGGTTTTAAATTACAAAAATACGCTATTATTATATAATAATATAGTTAAAAATTTATCAAACATATTATCTTCACTTTAAATAAAAATAAAACTATTTTACAAGAAATTTCACATAAATAATTATACAATAATGAGATGATTATCTAAACTTTATCTATATTATATTAAATCGCTTATTTAATGCACTATTTTGATACACTCCAACCTAGTATACATTAAAGTTCCGATACAAAATATGATTATAACTAATAAATAAAACTATAGGCCACAAAAGTATCAGATATCAATATTGTTAATGTTATTTAAGTGTATTTCAGTTCTCCTAAAAATTATTCTTAATAGTTTAAACATGTTGATACTATCGATTTATATGGTCATATTTAAAATTTTTGGGAAAAATGTCAATATATATATAATGGTAAATTTGATATGAATAAATTATAATTAAAAGATAATACAGATTAATTTATTGTTTATAGATAACTTTTTGATAAAGTATACAATGTCTTTATGAATTACAATACTACAAATTACGTTAGTAATAGCAAAAATTAATGGTTCACTCAATATTAAACCATCAAAACTAGAACATAATATTCTAAAACACGCGTTTTTGATGTTGACGCTGTTCTTGATAAAGATATACCTCCCAGTCAACATTAATATATTATCGGCGTTATTATATAATATTATATGATTTTTGAAGTTATTAAAAATATTCTTAAACGCAATAAAAATACTCATTGTATCACTAAATATGATGAGTATAATTAATCCATTTAAGTGCTTGTTGATAATTACACATATAAAAATTCTGTTACCAACTAATTTAACCAAACTGAATTGAAGGAGGTTTTTATTAGCAAATTATTATAATTATTATAATTAAAGCTGTATAAAGGTTAAAACATATAATAATTTCCTATCAAAATTCTATCAGAGGGCCATATACCCCCTTAATATTCTGATTTGTTTTTATAATTTCTATAGGATCCTAGTATGGAGATACGAGATGAACATATTTTAAAATAATATATTAAATATGGTGGTTCTTCTTCTGAGGCGTTTCAAATTATAGAGGCTTTATAACACGACATCGTAAATTTTATTAAACCATTATATAATATACTTCCTAGTTATTTTTAACTTGATATTAATCAATAATTCGGGCTTTTGAACCATTTGTAAGGATTATAATAGCAATATGATAACTAGTAATATTGGTATTCATTATCCAAATACATTTACGATAATTTTATTTAAAAAAATACAGTCATTGTTTAATAAAACATACAAAAATATCTATATATTTCTCCTAATGGTGCTTTGATTTCTAATTCCATTTCCAATTTAATCAATAATTATATTTTATTATAATTATCTTATATTTGTATTTAAGTAAAACATTTTTATTATTCTAAAGATATACTTATAAAGTAATTTTAAAATAGTGTTATTAATTTTATTTGGAAAGAAGATGATTCGCCGATGGTGTCTGGTTAAGTTGTAACTGTTTAAATGGCTAATGAAACCATACTTTAACAAGTTTCAAACTATATTCACCAAAACTTTATGTATATTAATTCCATCGATTATCATAAATATTATTTAAAAAACAATCATGCTGCCGGCAGTGCTATCTATATCGAGTCATAATCGGTTGATAATCTAAATATTGACAAAACTAAAATTATATAGAATTTAATCGATAATGGAGTCGCCAGTAGTTCTGAAGTTCTATAATTATTATCTAAATCTACTGATTCTTTGATTGGTAATTCTAATATTTAAAATATTATTAAAGATGTTTAATCTAAATGGAAATAAATTTAACATTATATATTTTCTTATAAATTTGAAAAATTTATTGAATAATCTAGCGTTCACGATCGTTATATGATCAATTTTATTAAAAGTATCAACTTTAATTTACATTCTATCGGTTTCTCTATACGTTTCAAGTATAAAGGTAAAGTTTAGACATTACATTAATTTGTAGAACAATATTAACTTGTTAATAACCGTAATACAAATGAAGTTTACACAATTTCGCTCATTTAAAATAATATCATCGCAAAATAGTTATTTAATAAAATTTAATATTAAATTATAGTTTTATTCTTGCAATAGAATTTTCCCGGCTTTATTCGTTTTGCTTTCTATTTTTATAATTTATATCATAACAGAGATATAGATCTCTTTTTGCCAGATGCCACCGCTTTTAAATATGTGCCCCAGTCTATTTTGCAAACAGTGAGATCGGTCAATAACAATATTTTCCTACCAAACGTACTGACGAACTTATTAGATAATATTGACATCAATGCGGTTGGGGGGGTTGCTCCCCCTGCCGACAGTTTAGTCAGATATCCCGCGTAGATGACGCTACATGATTAAATAATGAAGGTAGATTAATTAAATCATATCATTTTATTTTAAAAGTTTGAAAATGATAATTTAGAATCATATGCCGACTACTAAAATAACGTCGATATTTTGAAAAATCACATGGTTCAATAGTAGTTGCAGGCCGGACACTTGGCGGCCGCAGACGTGGCAGGACCTGCTAATATTACGAGAACCAGCAGGCAAGCAAACGTAGGTGCTGTGACGATGACGATGACGATGATCAATAAGGTCTTATTAGAAGAATATTAAAATAAGACAATTTTCACGAGAATTTATGATGATAATACTAGGATATATATGTATAGACTTTAGTATTAAGGCGGGTCGTTAGGAGAATAGTAACACCCATACGACACAGACGCTCAAGTAGAAAGATATGTACAATATCACGAATAATACGCGAAACATTTTAATATGTTATTAGTGAATAATAGTGATAAATTAAAAATGGTTGACAGAAGTGGTATTAAAGATGAATATTAAGAATTGGCATTATTGTGTAAATAGAGCGCTGAAAATAAAGATTTGGTAACCTTATAATAGTAGTTAAATTTATTTTAGATATATATATAAAATTATAACAAATTATAAAATTAAAGTGAATATCTAGAATATCTAGAAAAAATAAAAAAAGTGTTATAATATTTGGTAGAAAAACAAAAAGATATAAGAAAAGAATTAATAAAATATAAAAAATAATAGAATTTAAGTGAAAACAAATTAGAAAACAACGAAGTAATAAATGTAATATTTAATTTAAATAAATTTTTACCTTTTAATATAGATTAATTAAAATATAAGATATAAAATTATAGCATACATAAGTATAAATAGGATTTTGAGAGACAAGTTGCAGACAGCACAAATAATATAGATATAAAATCAAATAATTATAATGAAAATTTGATAGAATATTATGAAGATTTGTATGGGAAAAACAAAATAGATTAAATAATATTTAACACATTAAATTAACATATATATTTTTAATAATATATAATAAAATACATGCAAATAGAAAATAAAATGTAAACATAATTTACGGTTGAAGAGGAAAGTAAAATAAAATAATATTTGTAATACAACTTAGAAGATATGGATAGAGAGAGAAAGAGGGATTTTATGAAAAAAGTGTTTGAAAAGTTGCTTAAATAAGATAAAAAAGGAGATGAAAACGCGTATAAATATTAAAAAAATTTAATAGAAAATATAAAGAAAAAATTGACGGAACTGATATCATTCGAGGATGATGACGATATGTGAAAGAATCAAATGGATCCTTTGATCATGTCTCTCATAGAAACCCCCCTATATTCGCCTTAATCAACACCTTATTATTCTCTAGAACCGAATTAAGCGAACTATTCTTTATTGGTAATGAAAGACAATCCCCATCTAGTATTTTAATCAAGTTCGACATCGGGCTATAATATACCATTATTAAGATTTCTGTTTTCTTATGTATATTATTTATGAGACTGAATTTCTTGTTAAGTGAGAGATTGTGAAGGTAGTTCAGAAATATAATCGGCGGAAATTTATTGAGTATTATCATAAATTTAAGATAAAAACTACAAATCATTTTTTGTATCAATTTATTCAGTATTTTAAGTTTAATTTGCAGGATTTTAAAAAGAAGAATCCCCACCTTATTTTTTTTAATTTTTGGATGAATTAACATTAGGGAACTATGATTTGCCGCCAGTTTTTATTTAATAATTGTCGATAAAATCATAAATAGGCTATAAATTTTTATAAGAACCGCCTTATATAGAAGAAGAATCGGAATTATATAAGAACTTATTTTGTACATTAGAGTTGGGTTCAGACTAGGTTTTATTATTTTACGATAATAAATATTATTATTAAAGAGCGTCAAATTAAAGTCGATCAAATTAAATTTATTTTTGTTATTATTTAAGTTATTATTCAAGGAAATGAATGTATGACAATTATTATTGTTCAGATTAAGTGGTAATTTTAATATTTTATGCGCGGGATTGATATTAATTATTATCAGGGTTAAACAATCGGCCAAAGATATCAGTTTTTGATAGTATCATCAATACTAATAAACATATTATTATGATTTAGATGAATTACATAGTTTCCATTTATTATTTAATAAAAAAAAATCAAAATTAATTTATAATATTCATTCAATATGTTCAAATTAAATAATGTGTTTAAAAGCTTTGGCGTATTATTTATCAGTGATATTATTGAGGCGATTATGAATAATTATGGCAGAAATAGCGTAAATAAATAAATTTTAATATGCTTTTTTTGTTTAATCATCAAAATTATGGATAAATAATTCAAGTTTATTGACATATTGAAGATAAATAGAACGATCGTATAAAATCATATTATTTTCAATAATTTTGCAATGGAATACAATAAATAATAAAAGTTCAATAGATTTATTAGATTTTATTAACTTAATCTGTTGAATAAGGGAGTTATAAAACTAATGGGTAACAAACTCATCTTTTAAATAAAATTTTTTTTTCTTGACGAGTTCAATATATTATCTGGAAATATTAAAGAACGATGAATTACAAATTTATTAAATATAATATGGTTCGTCAAAAGTAGTTTTTCTAGAAATTCGCGGAATTTAAATATGTTAATCAATAAATGTATTCGATATAGATTCCAATTAATCGTCAGTTTAATCAAAATTTTTATCAATAAAACAACATTAAAGTATTTTGGAACACATAGTTTTAAAATATCCAAAATATTAAAATACGTCAATAGGTAATTATTTTTTGACGGCATAATCGATAAGTTACATGCTATTAGAAATTTTATTAGAGTCAGTTTGTGTATATATAATAGGAATGAATTCATTAAAAAGCGGGATAGGAATTTATAATAAATCCAATTCATCTTTTTTGATAATATATTGCAAAATATCTGAATCTAATTTAAGGATTTCGCGATGTTTAAGAAGTGAAAAAGAATCCAATAAGTCTTAAAAGAAAGAGCGCAACATTTTATCTTAAACAAATCTTTAATAAAATAGATACATTTCGCCGGATTTATTATTTTCTTTAATTTTTTTATTAAATGATAATAAATGATAATCATCAAATGAAATATTTTTCAAGCGATATTCATAATTTTTTAAAATGTCAATTAATATATTTTTTAATAATGAATTGCAATCCATATCAAAAAGTGATTTAAATGAAGAAATATCAGAATTAAAAACAAAAGAATTAAAGAAGTTCATAATATTAATGATCATTTAATATCCGCATTATTTAATAAGAGCGGGATATTATTATTTGATAAAATCAATACCTTTAATAAGTATTTATTTGATATTGGAAATATTTTGCATAATAGGTTGATCAGTGTGATTATATATGACGCCGCAATATTTTTTTTTACCGATAAATAAAGAGGGAAGCAAAATTTCTTCAAATTCCATTTTTACTTTATTATTTGTTTGTTTCCCTATAATATCATTGATATTATTTTGCAATTAAACGGCAATATCAAACGTTTATTATAAAAAGGATGAATGATTATCATTGTTAAAATTATATAAAGATAAAAGCGGTTTAATATAAACGGAATCAGTATCGCCGTAAATAATATCGCAATTCTTTTATTTCAATATGTTATGGACCTATTTAATGTAAAATCTACCCAATGAAGTGGTACCTCCCGCAATAGAAATATCAAATAAAGGGGAAATACTATTACCCGCCTCACCATAAAAAGTATTCATAAAAATTTTCAAGGCTAATTATTTGGCGTCTTATCTATTTATTTCATAATTGACATCATTAATTTATTTTTAAGTTTCTTAATTTTCGCATTATTAATATTCATTTTATAATTATTCTTGCTTTTTTTGCAATAATTTGATTTAATTTTTAATTGATTTTCTATCAGAAAAGAGTTTTTATAAAATGATAGGATAAAGTCCGGTTTAAACTTTACTATTTATGACATATCCATTATATAAACACGGTAATAATATGGGTTTGATTTTTAATTTTTTGTCGAGATCTTTTGAATTATTCTATAAAAACGCGTTAATAATAGAACATTGTTAAACTTTTAAATATTCGCATTAATTATAAACGTTTTCATAAATAGATAAGTGTTATAATTGAGAAAATTAATTATATTTGTTTTAAAAACAACAAAAACAAAATAATAAAGATTGATCACCAAAAATATCAAAAATATGAATAGGAATAAATAGACAGGAAGAACAAAATTAAATGCGAAAAGTATTATATGAGCGCAAAAATTAATAAAAACTAGAATTAACAATAAAATTTTTTTCAAAATCAATGGATAATTTGAAAATATTAGATAAAGAATGCGCGGGATCATAAATTTTAACTTTGCATTAAAATTAATCAATCATATTTTTGCCTTATAGAAACATGGTGGAAGAGAATAATTTATCATTAATGGCAGAAATGAGATCGAAAATTTTTAAATTCCATATATAGATTGAGTCGAAATGATTAATATTGATATAACTTTGTTCATCATCGTTAGTATATGGATTAATATAAGACTATGATTCATTTAAATCAGTCGCGATTCCAAAAGGAATTTTAATCAATGTAGAATTATGGGGTGATTGAAAATGTGTATCAGAGTCAATAATAGTTTCGGGCGAGAGATTATTGGCAATAATAATAGAAGGATATAAAGATGCGAAATCTAAGGCGATAATCGGGGTAATATGAACACCTGTTTTGGGTTGTGGGACAAATGCACCGGGAAATTTAGAATACTATTCAATCATATTAATATCAATCCATTTTGTATAACAAGATGTTTAGGGTGACATTGGAACTGAAAATCCATTTTATAATGCATAATATGAAACTAGATTTAAAACTTTAATACCATTTGCATTATAAAATCCATATCGCAAAGGTGTATGAGATAGACTGCAAAGTTCTATATATTAACCTAAAACAAAAGCTTTTTGCCATAATAATCGACAGGCATCAGCATCATAAGCGCAATATTAATAAAAACGAAACATTAAATCATTATCTTCGGCATTTAAAAATTATTTTTGCTTATATTTTTCGAATCTATAATTTGTTTCACGAAAACTTATTTCGAGTTTCAAATCCAAATTATTGTGTTTTAAATATTCATTTAATGATTATTTTTCAAGATTTTAAATTTGCGTGAAAATAGTTCTGGTATCAACTTAAATAATACCATCATGAACATAATTAAGACCTTCTTTTTGAAATCCCGCCTTTATTTTAATGTTTTTTTTCCTAAACATAAATTTATAACTATCACTCAAACCATGAAGTTCAATTCTTTCTTTAATATATTTCCAATCAAATAAATTATCATTAAAGCCGGTAATAATACTTGGATTTAATAAATTAATCAATCCCATAAATTCATCAATAATTTCCGCCTCATCATTAACCTATATAATAACAATATTACTGTCATTGATATTGCAAGGACATTAAGTTATGCAAAATTATATAGATTGAGAGCCTTATACATTGGAAAAACCACCACCTATACATATGAGTTCATTTGTTTCGGCTTAAAAATCACTTTCAATTTACCCGCTTTTAAAATAAACCTCAATATCCCAAGTCAATAAATTAAGCGGTATATATTTTGTGTTTATTTCTATTTATTAAATATTATTAATTTGCGACTTACATTTTATTGTATTTGTATTTCTTTCATATTAAACATTTTCCAAAAACATTTTATTATAGCCTGACATATTTATGTTATAATCCCTTAATATTTTGCATATATAATTACTTTTGCTATCATCTTATGACATTTAGAACAAATATTATTTTATGCCTTTTTAATAAGATATTTTAAATAATGGCCCATATATTAATGAAGCGCTTAATGGTATGCTCATATCATCATTGTTGTATTTTTACCAATAATCATGATATTATTTATAATATTTATTTATTTTGTATAATGTTTATTAAAACAAATCATAATTATGCAAATTTCTAAAGTAAAACACGCATATATTATTATTTCTTCCCGATTAATTTCCTTTAAAAACTTTTTTTGTTATAATTTCAAAATAATTACCATTAATGTCTCCAATTATTGTTTTCAATGTAAATACACAATCACATTTTTATATTTTTGATTATTAACATAATTAACAAATACCGCCGCTTGTATATTATTTTTCTATTGGTATATCATAGATTTATTTAACAAATCGGCTTTAAATCTCTTCCTCATCTATTATATTTCCCTATGAAAACATTTCATAATTAATCTATACGTGAATATAATATATAACATTTGTTATTTATATTTAAACTTTTTGTTTTATCTATTAATTGTCAAAATATCCGTAAAAATATATTTAATCCGTTGATTTTATTTAATTGTATTATTTTATCACATAATCGTATAAAAACACATTTTATAACCCATCTTTTAATATATTTTCGCAGTTTATATATTATTTTAAATGGTCCTCCACAAATTCATTACAAGAGCTGTATAAATATTTTGTCATACTGATATATTATAATATCTTTTTAGGTAAATTCATTTTTATTGTATTTTCCTTTATAATTTATTATTACCGCCCCTTCTACCCTACAAATTTTCGCGAATTTTTCAATAAAATAGCAAACTTACCACTTTATACACGGGCCAATTACTATAAACTACTACCTAATTATATTATACGCGAATTAATCACTACCTAATTATATTATACGCGAATTAATAGTAAAAAATCACTATTTAATTATATTATATACAAATTAATAGTAAAAAATAACAATTTAATTATATTATACGCGAATTAATAGTAAAAAAAAGCGCGAATAAATTATATTCAAAAAAATAATAGTAAATTCCAAATAACTATAATAATATATAGCAAAATTATATAAATGCCAATTTATTTGAAACCATTTAATTTATTATAAAGACATGTTTAGCGCAAAATGAAAATAATTTAGTTTAAAAAAATCGCGGGAATTTTATTTAATAAAAGTATTAAATTCGATTATATATTAATAGTTTCATGTTATTCAAATTATGATATCGCTAAAAATTTACTTTTTTTGGTAATTTATCCGCAAAAAATATTATTTATTTATTTTAAGTTTTCATATTTATTGCTATCTTTTATTTTTTAATTCATATATAAGTGCGCTATTTATATATTATCCATTAATAAAATTTGAATGGTATCTCTAAAATATGTACAATTCAAAACGCGCGTTTACAAATCAAATAAAATTTTCCATAATCTTATATTTTTACAAAATGTAATATTTTTAAATAATTTATATTTGCGAAATTAATTTACATTTTATAATAACTCTCATAAATAGAATTTAATATTTATTTTCTACCTCTTATATATTTCGCAAAAATAATTAAAAAATAGGCAAATATATTTATACTTATATTAATGCATAATGTATAATAAGTTAATATATCATAATTTTTGATAAAATAAAAACAAATTTATAAAAAATCGCGCTTTAATATTTATAAAATAATCTTGTGTTTAAAAATTATAATAAGCTATATGTTTTCTTTTACAAACGGATACAAATGAAAATATTTTATAAACTAATGGCGCAAAATATAAATCATAAAATAATTAATATCCGCAAATTTATTATTATTTATTCCTGCCACCACAAAATTATTTAAAAAAAAGATATATATATATTTGTCATTTCGCGGGTATAGATATAAATAAATTATGTTAAATCCCAAAATTATTGTTTTGTAATTTAAAATTTCCTTTTTTTACTTTTTCGTTAAAGCCTCTATTTAGCAATGTAATTATTTATATTTTCCTATATATTTTTGTATTTTTTATATTTATAAACAAAATTTGCGGCTATTTTTTTATTATTTTTTAATTTAACTTCAGTACACTTTATAAATTTTCCATAATATTGATTATTTTTCGCGAATTATAAAATAGAATTTGGGTATTAGTTAAGAAGTTTATATAAATGCGACTTAATATATTAATGAATGTATTTTTCTTCGTATTTTATTAATTATTCAAGTTAATAATATTCTATTGCGCGTTCTATAAATAATTCAATCACATATTTACGCTGTATTTCATCAAAAGACAAAATTATAATTTATTTTTATGTTTTTCTATACATTTATTATAATTCCGCAATATTTTTAATTGATTGAAATACTTTTTTAATTATAAACGCTTATTTATCAATCATTTTTGCGGAATTTTTATGATGTTGAGTATTATAAAATTTTCATATAATTCTTATATTGCGTTGTTTAAATGATGAGTATGGTGTAAAATTATTATTTAGTAAATAAAATGCGCGATAAATAACTATTTAATATAAAAAATTAATATAATTTCGACAATAATTTCATTTTATATGAACTTAATAGATATTTATATCAAAAAATTATATGTAAAATATAATGCCATCATATAAATAACGAATAATATTTTATAAACTGATTAAATTAATATTTGTATTATTATATAACCGCGAAAATTAATAATTATATGTAAAAATCTTTAATTTTATATAATAACTCGCAAAAAATAATTTTAATTTAAATAAATTATAGCATTTTGTTTAAATATTAATACTGCCATTTCCTTTATTACAGTTTTTATGGACATAATATTAACTATTGTAATTTTTATCACATACGCAAAATATAATTACCATTGAAATTTTTTAATAAAATTTGCGCGAAATTTATATTTACATAACAGTTAAAGCGAGTATTATATATTGCATATTTGACAAAAGTATAATTTTTTGCAGGTTTCAGGCTACATACTATTTAACAATTTTTATATCCGCGAAATTTATCTGCACCTACCAAATTATGATTTCCTACCCTTTAAGCATTGACTGCTGTATTGTTTTTTATTTATTTAAGTATTATATGCGAAAATATTTAAATCAATTTGCGTTAATTTCAAATATATTAATACCGCAAAAATAAATTAAAATAATTTATCCGCATTTTTAATTCAAAAACACATTATTATTAATTATTTATATTTTTAATTTGCGTTTTTATTACAAATCACCAACTATAATATTATATTATTGTTTAAAAGAAGTGTATAACCATATTCATATTGTATAAATTTATAATATGTAATTTATAGATAAATTTCAAAGAGTTTATTTAAACACTATTAATCCGCATTTATATATAAATAACATTTATTTTATAAGTATTTTTATAAATGAATAATAAATAATCAAATATTATTAGCGCGGTGGATTATAGTTTGTTTAAAATTTTTATTTTTTGAAGTGTGATTAAAAAAGTTTGCATAAATATTGTCATAATATCAAATAATTAATGAAATGTTGCGAAAAATAATAATGCGGCGCTGATATATTTTGAATTAAGACAAGATGTTTGATATTAGAAGAAACAAAAAAAATAATTAAATATGAATCAACTAATTCAAATCATAAGGCTATCAAGATAAGCAATACAATCTTCTATAGAATCAATATCACACAATTATTCAGTTAAAGATATATCAATTGTTTAAAAGGGAACAGTTTTAATATATTGATGAGAGTGAGAACAATATAAATTATACATTAAATTAATTCGCCACAGAATAAATTTTTGTCCATCGATATTATTTTATACATAACATTCTGTTAATCTGATACCCCTCATTAATTTTGAATATTTATAATTAATTTTTCTAACATTTTGATATTTAAATTTATTATTATGACAAAATAGGTGCTGAATAGAAGAAGCTTCATCGTCAATAATAGTATTGATAATTCTGAAAGGTTATTTAGAAGGTTTTAAATAACAATCATAATCAGTTAATACTTTTTGCGTTGAATTAAAGACGAAATTTTTATATGATTGGAATTAATTAGAGCAAAAATAATTAATAATTTTATCGGCGAATTATTAACTTAACCCATTTTCAAATTAATTTTTTATTTTTTTGCTATATATTGCTGGTGAAACATTTTATGGCAAAATAATACCACAATCTACATCAGTTCCTTTAAATCTTTTTTAATCGCTTATATTTAATAATTCTTGCGTAAATATTTTTGTTTGCGTTAAATTAATTAAATTCGCCGATCCTTTTAAATGATATTTTGCTTTTTTATTCACGATGTATTATATAAATCGTTTTATACACAACAGCTCCATATTAAAATCTTTTCTTTGTTATTAAATTTACAAATTGTGAGCTATTATTGTTGTTATTTCATCCCGAACTAGTTTATTATCTTTATAATCTAACAGTTTTGGGTTTAATTTAATTATTTCTTTAATGTGATAACTATCTAATGGATGAATTTTCTCACATATTTGTAATATTTCGTTTTTTTTACTAAATACATATTTGTATTATAATTAATCATTAATTTTCATGTATTTTTATATTAAAGGCTCTTATAATATTGTTTCTAATAGTTTTATTTTCTCGCCAACTTTTTTTACTTATTATTTTTATATTAAGTTGCATATTGTTACTAACTATTCTTTTGAATAATCTATTAATTTCTCCACTTTTTCTATGGTTTCTTTTTATTTCATGTAATATATTCCGCAAATTTTGGTGTTATTTAAATGATTTCTTTGGGATTTTTATAAATGTTTAATAAGGTTGAGATGGTTGATGTGAGTGGTAATTGTTTTGTATGGAGAGTGGCGGTTATTGAAGTTTGTGCTGGTGATATATAGAAATGGAATGTCAATTTTTTATAGAAAGTTCAATTTATAAATATTTGCAATTTATTTATTGTAAATTCAATTTATATTATTGAATTATTTACTATACTTTTGCGCCCAAAGTTTATAATATATTTCTATAGTGATGATTGACATAATAAATTTATTAATTTTATTATTTGCACAATTAACATTACGCGAATGTTTATTAATTATATGGATGTATTTTGTTAATATTACATTAATTGGGCATTATTTGCCGCATAAATTATTGATAGCATTCTAAATTAATAAGACAATTAAGTATAAATTAATTATTTTTATATTTATTCATATTAAAAAGTTGTTCGGCAAAAATACAATTTTCATAAAGATATTTCCACATTAATTTCTACTGCAAAATAAGTTTGTTAAATATCTCTCTTTCATTTTTCTATAACTTACTGGCAAATTATAATTGGTTTATTAGCGTTAACATCCTTTTTATTATTCCAATTTTTTATTTATTTCATTAATAATTTAATTTATATAATTTATTATTCGCGTTTTTATTAAAAACAAATAATATTTTGCGCAATATGTATTTTATATTATTGTTTTTAAAGTATATTTCGCGCCTTTTCTCTTTTTATATAATATATAATATTTATTTAAAATTACAAATATAATTGGGCGATAATGATAAATAAAACATTAAAATATAAATTATAAAGCGCCAAATTCAATGGTAAAATAAAGACGTGTTTAATTAAAATTTTAAATAAAAAATATTGATGTAAAACAATATATATAGCGAAATATTATCATATTTCATCAATATTGTGTTCTTTAATAAGTTCATCGGCTTTCATGAGATTGTCATCAAGAATATTCAGAATGTCTCCCATATAATTATTTTAATCGCCGGATTATTGGGTATTATTGAATTAACTTCTGATATTTTTAAATTATTTTAATAATTCTTTAACAGATGAAATACGCGATTTTTCATAAAATTCCTATACGTCATTCATAAATGATACGAAAAATATAGATGGATCTTTGCCGTTCATCATAAATTCTTTATAATATTTATCGAAATTTTTTTAGAATAAATCAAAACACTCTTTTAATTTACTAATAGCATGACCATTTTATCCTCTTTATTTATCGCCGAGTTATTCTAAAATACTATTTATAATAAATGACAATTCTTCCATATTGATTTATGATTTGTATATACCTTCGTATAAATTTTAATTGAGCCCAAATAATTATTTTAAATCCTAGTAAAAATCTTGTTTTTATTATTATTTAATTTATTCATCGTCCATATTATTATAAATACAACAAGAAACTTCATAAAGATCGATATTTAAAAATTAAAGTTATTATAATTTATGTAATTTAGTGTAAAATTATTCGAAATTTTGCGTATTATGAAGAACTTATTTGACATTGATCATTTCTTTCAATATTTATTAAACAAGAGATTAATTATCATATCCGTCAATATATAAATTTAATTCCTATAAAAGATCTAAATCGATATCACAAATAACGGCGGCGTCAAGGCAATCTAATTTTAATTCGCAAGTATTTTTTTTTTCTTAACAAAAAGTTTTAATTTTTGCCCTTAATTCGAGTATTTGCATAATTTTTGTTTTATTATATTAATCGAATATAGATTTATTTAAATTTATATTGTATTTTTTGCAGAAATTTGTGTGTTATTCGACAATTGCGTATATATTTTCGTATTATGATATAATTTTATTGATATACATATGTTTATTTTGGCTGTTAGGAATAAAAATATTATTAAATTAATTTAGAATGTCTTTAAACTATTTATTGCCCTATTATTTAACAATACACTACATATTTATACGCATAAAAAAAAAATAAATAAATAAATAATTAAATAAATGCGGTTTATCAATAAATTCACATATATAAAGCATATCCGATGATTGATCGTTTGCCATTATATGTAATATCATTAGTAACAATTCTTTCAGGCCGCAAATTTTTACTTTAAAAATCAATAATAACGCCATAATTTGAAATATATTTATCGGTTTCGCCGGTCATTTTTTTAAATATATTAATTTTATATGTTTCATATATTAACTTATCAAATAATTGTTCGTTTTCTAGAAGTGGAAATCCCTAAAATATGCCTATTTTATTTTAATTATAGAAAATTAATAATTTATTGAATAATTCGTAAAAGCTTGGCGGCAAATCATTTCTGTTTTTTTTTATATATTTTAGTAAATCGCAAAATTCATTATGTGTTGTTTTTCCTATTTTTACTTTATTTATTGTTTATAAACCCGATTATAATAGCATAATATCATATATTAATATTTTATTGCGCAATCCCATGATCAAAAGCAAATTATTTAATAATTTTAGCTAATAATTTCCATTTATAATTTTAAAAATAAACGGCTGTCTCGTTTAATTCTATAAATTATACACATATGATAATTATTTAAAATTTATATGTTATTCTTCAGGTATTTCATCTATAAAATGCAATTATTATCGCAATTATTAATCGATTTTTAAAAATAATTAAACTGTTAAATCATCGGTATGTAATTTGCTTTCTCTTGTATTCATTTAATATTATATATCATTTTGTCTAATTATGGGGAAATAAATTCCCGGATTTGTTCTTCCTATTCTGCCTCTTCTTTATTGCGTTTTATTTTTACAGCATGGTAAAATCATATTTATTGATTGTTTTTTAAGAGGATCATATGATACAGATCTAAAACTAAGACAATCTATAACATAATATAAATTCACTCCTGAAAATCCCGTTTCTATTGTATCTGTTGCCAATAATATTTTTCTACCTTTATGCTCATTCATTTATTTTTAATATTAATCTGTATTTGTTTGGCTATTAAATTAAAATATTTATATATTTCGCAATATTTTATTATTCATTATCTATCTCGCCAAATCATCCATCAATTTTTAACCGTAACAAAATATTAATATACCCCCCTATTATTTTGTGTCTATATTGTATTATTTTCTTTATTAATTAATTAATTCATTGCTCCCATATATCTATTCGCAAACATATATTATATACTTTTATATACCCATTTCATTATTATTTGTTATTAAATTATCATAATATATATCAATTATTTAACTTTACTATCCACTTATCTCAATGTATTTGTCACTGCCAAAAAATCCACATAATCTATCAATGTTTAATGAACCCGATTATAATATAAATGTCGGCGATGTTTTATAATTTTTCAATATTTCTTTTATTATGCTCATCATTATATATATATTTGTATCATTTGCGTGAGCCTCATCTATAATTACCAATGTATTTGTATTTATATATTATTATTAATTCATATGATTCAATAATAACTAATACAATGTTCCTTGTGTCATATATGTCAATCCTATATTTCTTTTTAGTATTTTCATAACACTTGTCAATAATCCCAAATTCTCCCCTTATTTATATAATAAAACTTATTATTTTGCTTCTTCAAACAGAGAAAAACATACACCTAGCGTTAATTGTGCGCATATTATATCATATTAAGGTAATATTTTCGTTAAATTATACAAAAAATATGTTGATTTTCCTACTCCTGGCGCGGCTTTTAATACTATTAATTTGTTATTATCCCCAAATAACATTGTTTATTTTAAATTCTCCACTACATAAGACATTACCTATAATTTATTTATATTCCTTTCTATTTTTTGATTATTCAAGTTTAAGGTCACTTTATATTCATCCGCCATTTTAATGTTTTATTTTATGTATTTTAAATATTTTATTTTTTATAATATTCATTCATATTTAAATTTTATATCATTTATTCATTGTATGAATATTTTCTTTTATATTTTTATCGCGCATAAATTATTTATTTTATTCTTTTGCAACTTTATATTTTATTTTTTTATATTAATAACCGCCATTTAATCCGCTTTTTTATATATTTTTGTATAAATATTATAATCTTTGCGCCATATCACTTTTTATAATCAATTCGCAAAAATTTAAACAAATTAATATGATACTTACTATTGACCCCAATAATTTGCGCAAACATTATATAAACTCTCTAATATTTAAAAAATCATAAATTTTATTATTTTTATATAGACTAAATTATTTATAAAGCGCAAAATAAATCAAATATATACATATAATATGAAGAATCGTTTATTTTCTTTTCCGTTTAAATTTTAATATAAATCCCGCGCGATTTTTTTAATGAAAAATAATAATATTATTGCAATTAATTAATAATATTTTCACACAAATAATTTTAATATTTTTATTATTTTATTATTTATGTATTTTTTATTTATTTCGCCGCATAAAATTAGAAATATTTTAAATTCGCGTATTATTATCCTATTATTATAAATGCAAAATGTTCAATAATTTATATCGCGCACTATTTTCCCATATATAATCTATTCGAAGTTAATAAACGCTATTCATCGTCTGTATTTTGTTGTATAGGTGGCCTCTTCCCTTTATAAAACATATATCATATAATCAAACTGTGTCGATACCTAATCACTCTTTTGATATTGCGGAACATAAATTTTATATATCATGAACCATAAATCGCGTAAAAATATTTTGCTCACTTTTAAAATACATTATCTAACACTCATTTTATTCTTCAATCACATAAAAATCCGCATTAATATCTAATTTTACCGGTATCGTTAAATTCCTGTTTTCATAAAATATATATTTTCGCGCAATTTCATATATTCTCGCAACTTCTATAATTATAAAATTTTCGCAATTTTTAAACTTTTATAAAATAATATCATAATTTTGCCATTTATTTAATTTCAATAACTATTAATGCGTCATTAATAATAAAATCTTCACATTTTAATTTTATTTTATTATATAGAAACGAAAATCTAATCAATATATTGAAAATTGGTATTTATACAAATCGATTTTATACTTAAATAGAAAAAATTTATCGCAAAGAATATGTCTTTTTTAAGAGATCGGTATTTATAGTTTGTTTAAATAAGCGCAAAAAGTAAATAATATAATTCTATATTTAAATATTTAATGAACAATTATACCTGCTCAATTTATAAAAAACTTGGTATTTAAAAATATAATAGTAGACAAACTATATAACCGCCACAAAATGATAGTTTATCTCGCCATTAAAATATTTTAATATTATTTATTGTGAATTTATTAAAAAAAATATTATTTATTTTGCGAATGTTTTTTATTTATTGATTATATGGCGGCTATTTATTTTCAGTAGATTATAATAGTCGCGTTTTATAATATTTATTTGTTTTTAAATATAAATGAAAATCTATTACATTTTATTTTCTGCCATATGTTTCCATTTATTATTAATTGCGAATCTTCTATTTTTAATTGATCGCGGCTGTTTATATTAAAGAAATATACAGGCACTTAATATAAATTAAAGTAGGCTACTATTATATTTCAAAAGCGCTAATTTCATTTTATTTTTGTATTTATTTATGCGAAAAATAATAAAAAGTATACAATTGCGAAATAAATATATATTTTTATGTTTGTTTTTTTATATATATGAAATCTGGCAAGAATAAATTGAAATTCTAATAAAAAATAAATAATAAAGTTGGTTTTAAATGCATTTTTTGATGAGTTCATTAATATATGCGGAAATAAAATACAAGTTAAATATGTATAAATGCGTATTTGATTATAATTTGTGCTAAAATATAATAATAAACGCGAAATTTAAAAAATATAAATGAAAAAAAATAAAAAAAAATATGATAAATAATATCAAATTGAAATATCGTCAACATGTATAGTTTCTTGCTATTAAAGAGACAATTATCTGATCATATTAGTATTTAAATAAAATTAATTAAAATTGGTACCGATTTGAGGTTATTACCCGATTAAAATTTATGAGCTGAGAGAACCAATATGAGATTGTTTATTAGAGAGCGAGAATTTTTATAATAATTGGACAGGTTTAGACATAGCCATTTATAATAATTGGTCGTGTTTATTGTTTTTAATAAGCCCGATTTATTCATAAGTACTAAGTTTTCCTTTGTATGATAAGTAATCAATAATTAAACCGAGATGAATTTTGTCGACTTTTTTGACGGAATTAAACAATTCGGAAAGGGCGATTTTTTTAGAGGCAACTTTTCCGTACCATTATTGCATCATTAAAGGATTGTCGCAAGTAATAGCGAGATAATTAATATAATCGCCGTATTATTATTGCGTTAATAAAATTTCGTCAAGAGAGCGACTTTTACATTTAATGACATAAATGTTATGTTTTGTAATGATGCCTGTATTATTATCAAATTCACTATGAGTATTTTTAGATAATTGAACATTCGACAAAGATTGAAGTCCTTTAATATATGTTTAAGATATATCTTTTGCGTATTAAAGAATGCCATCAAGACTAGATAAAACTTCATTATCTAATAAATAACACCGAATTAATTATAAATCTTCAGAATATAGACAAATAATTTCTTTTGTATTTTATAATATATCAACCAATTATTGAATGGTAAGTTTATTTTATTGCATGATGAGACTGTTAAGTTCAATACGTATACAAATTTGTGTTAATTTATTATTATTAAGTTTAGATTTATCAACAAAAACAGCGTCATTTTTATATTAGTAATTAGGATCATCTAATTTTTCGTGTTTTATAAAAATGATTTACCAATTATTGACGAGATCAATTAATTTCATAAATTGTAATTGCAATAAAATATTTTATGCCTATTCTTCAGTGACGCCTTGTTTAAAAGGAATGGTTAATATAGGCTATGTTTTTTATACATGCTATGATTTTGCTTTAAGTATATCGTCAACTATTTCAACCATTGGTTTTACATTGGCGGATTATTGAATATTATGAATTGAATCAAGATAATCTTAATTAATAACTTCGTGCAAAGACATTCCGCTTAACATTCCGACACCAGTTCCATATTCAGTTAAATTTTTTAGTAATTATAATTTTATATCATTAATCAAAAGATATTAAAATTACATTTCGTTGAATTATGATAATATTTGTGGCGTAAATAATGTCATAATCGCCAATTTAATTAAAAATAATCCATTTTCATATAATTATGGAATAAATTTCTATTTTGCCATCATATTATCATTGAAATATATGTATTTAAGATTATCGACAAAGTGATTCAATAATTTTATATTTCCCGCGATATATTTTATATCACTTTTTTATTCTTATTGCAAAATTTTCGATAAATACAACGATTTTATTTATAAAGGTATTTATATAGTGGATTCAATATCGCCAAAAATAGATAATTGAAAATTATATTAACAATATTTATGTTTTTTTATATAGGAATATATTAATTTTGCCTATTTTGTACATAATTCAATTAATTGACTTGATTGATTTTTAACAAATTGAATATAATTGTGAATGTAATCGGCTTCAGACAAATGATAATTATCGATTTTGTATTAACAGTATGATTGTACTTTAAATCCTTGATTACCATATAAAAATTGAACGATATTGATGTGACTTGTAACTAATCGTGTGTTTGAAACTAAAATTTACTCTAAATTAAGTTTTAATTTGCGGCCTAAAACACCACCTTTAGCGACAGATAAAACTTTTCTCAATATACCTTCTCTTGTAGGAACAGCCATTAAAGCCAATTCAGATGGCGATAATCCTTCTGAATAAGAATTTTAAACGGCACCATATGCCTTGGGATTTATATCAAATTTTTTATAAAACAAGTTTAATCTATTGTCAAATTCATGAACAATATATTATCCTTGGCCTTGAGCATATCCTAAATTGATTAAAATTCCCTTTATATGATCTAATTTTCCTTTTGTTCCAGTTAATGCCATTTTTAATAAATTATTATCTGGTTCAATACTAGTTAAAATGAGACCCAACATATCATCAAAGAAATTATCAAATAATTATTATTATAATTCGTCATATGATTTATTACTTTTACTAACTTATCCATTATTTGTAACAAAATTATATAATATTTCCTATCCTTTTTGCAATTATACACTTTTAAATTCATTAATAATGTCTCTTTTATCTTTTGGAACGTACAAATCTTAAATTCCGATTGTATTACCTTTGTATTAATTAAATTATAGCGTTAATTGCTGAATTGAATAGATTACATTGATGGCATAATCAGAATTATTAGTTTAAACTATTTATTTGTAAAAATGATTTGAATTTTGGTCAAAATAACCAGATTTAATTTCGCCTAAAATAATTTTTAATTATTTATCATTATCATTATATTGTATATATTTTGATAGCGATGAATTATAATATGAAGTATTTATCTCAAAATTTTATTTGGGCAGCAATAAAGACAATAATTAAGGTCCAGAAAGAAAGTCTTGTGAGAATAACTTTGTATCAATGGTAGAATATTATAAAAGTCTTCGAATGAAAACTTTATCGGTCAAAACATCTTATTGCGTGAGCCAATATCCACCAATGACACTATCTTAAACTTGTGGAATGTTTAGGGATGCATTATTGACAGAAATCAGTTAATTAGAAACATTTGTAATATATTTGGTTTCCTAAACAGAAATATTATTTTATAAACCGATGGCAACCATTTCATCACCGTCAAAATCAGCATTATACAATTTGCATGATAAAATATTAATTTTGATAGTATTATTATTTACATCGCCCAAATCAACAATAACTTAATGACCACAAATGGATTCAGGTAACATTGTAGGTTGCCGATTCATTAAAACAAAATCACCTGATTACAAATGTCTTTAAATAATATCGCCAATTTCTAATTTGACATTTATATTACTGGCGGAATATTTCTATTGATCGCTTTTAATAATATAATTAGCACCGGGATAAGTGTCAGGACCATTATTAAATAATTTTTGTAATTTTTCGAAATTAAATTTTGAAACATACTCACTGATTGTCAAAGTCATGGCGATATGTCTAGGAATAATGACACTATTAATAGGAATTGTTGAATCACAGGTGATAACAGCCCTACTCATTTTATCCGATTTTTTTCCTAGCATATTATTTCTTAATAATCCATCTTTTGTCATTAAAACAGTGGCCAAAGATTTGACAGGTTTTCCTTATTATATAGTTTATCTTTAATAAGCTGTTATTTATTATAGAAAAGTATTATATGTTTGTGGAAATTGCGGGTCAACTGGTCCAATTTTATTTAAAGCGAAACATGTTTATATAATAGATTATAATTATGTGGTTAATTCATCATTATTATTATATTATTAGCTATTTTTGCGATTAGGCCGGATCATAGGAGATGTAATAAAAAGCGTATTAACAATTAAATCAGATGGGTGTTCGCAAATGTTAATAAATTATCGCACTTCTTTAATTGCAAGATCTTGAATTTTTTCTTTAATATCATACAGATTATATATTAATTAAGGTTTTGCACCTAATTGCGAGCCAATTAATACATTATATCCCTCAAATTTGACTTATTATAATAAAGGTGCGCCACAATGGGTACATTTTTTTTATCCGGAAAGTCTAATGCAATGGAAACATAATTTTTTTAATAATTACTTTATTATTTCTACATAATTAGGTAAAATATAATAAAATTTGCATTAAATATAACCGCTATGACCTTAACAATGCGATTTTTCATTATCACAAGATTTACAATATTCATGATTTGAGAGAGAACCTAATTTTGAGTCAAATAATCCATCTTAAACATCATTATCTGTTTGAAAATTAGAGAGTTCAGATTTTTATAATTTTTTGCATAAAGAATCATTTATAACGCCAAATTTAACACTTGAAATACGTGCCTATTATTAATATAGGTTCGTTAAAGGATTTGATTACATTAAGAATTTATATATATATATTTTTTTAAATCAATTTTATATATTTATTATAATAATTTAATAAAACTACAAAATATGCGCAAATTATATAAAAACTAATTTAATAACAAAATATCATTAAAAGTACTTATGTCCTTCCTATTGGCTGATTAAATTATTTATTATTAATTTTTTTTATATTGTCATAAAATGTCAGCAGCAGGTGTATTTATATTAATCTCGAACGACGGAAAGGCCGATCGTTTGATTAATGGATCCGATATATTAGAACATTAAATAACGAAATTTACAAAATAAAACGAAGAACTTATACTGTAGGGTGGTGGCACTATCACACCCAGCAAAAGATTACCAACTGTTAAATAAATTGAAGAAACTCATTTAATACCTTTTTAGGCTAAATTTAAACCACCCGTGCCATTAGCAATGGAATATCAAAAAGTTGTGGCAGGTTCTAGTGTCAGTTCTTTTGGTCAAGTTTTATAATTTTCTTTACCTTAATTCGGCGATTTCTTAACAGATATGGTTGTTCATATTTCTATCAGTCAATGTAGTGCTTCTCCTGCACCTTTACCTCCTGATGTAGCTCCGAACGTATATACTCCTGTTTATGCCGCCGGATAATCAAATTTAGCTATAACTCTTGATGAAAGTGGCACTGTTCTTAATACTATTGACAGCGTTAATTAAACCGTTTCAACTGTCACTTCTCTAGGATATTTCAATGTTAATGGTCATAAAGTTCCAGGTTTAACTCCAGTTCAAGATAATGTAAGTTATTGTGAATATCCAGGCGAAAGAATGATGGCTAAAGTTTCCTTTGAAATTAATGGTAATGTTCTTGATGAATACGACGATTATTCCCATGTATTTGAGCGTTTATTTGAAATTAAAAAAGATAAACTTGAGGGTTATTGCCGATGTGTTGGTCAAGAATTACCTTATACCGCAAAATCTGATGTAATGGATAACGGTGTCAGAGTTTCCGGCTAATTATTGAGCGGTTTATAAACTCCTCAATAAGTTCAACCTTCCTGGTAAGTTTGGCAAAAATTAATGTTTTGGTTCAATAAAGAATAATCTGTCGCTCTTCCTTCTGCCGCTATTCCATATGGTTAGAGATATATTAAAATTTAACTTGCTGATTAAAGTAAACTTGGTGTCAATTCGGCATCTGTTTATCAAGTTTTGAAAGTTGAAAGTCGATATATTGCAAATCGCGCTCCTGCATTCGTTCCTAATGGAAGTGGACAGTATGATTTAAGTTCCGCCGATTCTAGTAGTCCCGGTATTGTCGGAAACACATATACCAGTTATTATTAAATTCCTATAACTACAAATGGTGCTATTAACTATCCTACTATTACCACCGCTGAATTATACGTTAATAACTTATTTACCCACCCCACTATTCATGATATGTACGTTCAAAATATCGGCTTCTCTTTAATTAGAATTCACAAATTACAAAGATAAACTGTTAATTCCGCTGATATGAAAATTTTATTAAATTAATTCAAATTCCCTATTGAATATATGTATATCGGTGTTATTCCTAAAGAAAATAATTCCGGATTTAACCAAACTACTGATTGGTGGAGATTCTCTAAAGAAACTCATACCAAAACTACCGGCGGTCTTTAATTGGATGGTTCTGTCGGTATGATGTTCAATCAGTTAAGATTAAATTATTCAACTTCCACTCGTACTGTCGATTCACTTACAGTTAGTGCGCATGGTCTTAATTTATATCAAAAATTAGATTAATAATTTTATAATTAATATCTTCCCTTAGTTTTCGGCAAAAATACACTTAATACTCCCGTCGATTCTGGTGTTATGCTTGTTACATTCGCCCTTAATCCCGGCTCATATTAACCTTCTGGGCATTTTAACGTCTCCAGAGCTCGCGAATTTTATCTTGATCTTTCCTCTTCTATTGTCGGCTCACCTAATCCTTCCACATAACTTATTTAGCAAGCTGATATTATGACTCAAGGATGCGCCATTAATTTCTTGCTTGTTTCTGATGGTTCTGCCGTTTTAAGATATTCTACTTGATTTTATTTCTCTTATTCACCCATTCACCATTCTCTTCCTATTTTTTGTCTCATTTCACATTTCATACTTCCCATTTCATACTTTCCATTTCATACTTCCTATTTATTTTCGCATTTCTCTCATTTTTTCATTTCTTTTTTCTCTTATTTTTTTATTTTCGTCGATTTATATATTAAAATACAAAATATTTTATTTATTTTTGTACTATTGTATTTTATATCAAAATTTTATATGCGATTTTATATACTCCCACTTCTTTATTTCCCTCATTTTTTTTAAACTTATTTACCTATTGATTTTATTTTTGTGTATTTTTTAAATTCGCATATAATATTTTGACATTTATATACAATATTCACCATTTCAGCATCTTATTAAATTCGCTTTTTATTTATTAATATCAAATTTCGCGTATATATAAAATATTTTTAATCTATACATTTTCCGATTTTTTAATTATATCCCATTAATAATGTGTACCATATACAGTTTAATATTTTATATCGCGAAATTATGTATTATTATCCGCAAAAAATTATAAATTCGCAATAAATTATAAACACAAACTAACAAAAGAATTATTAAAAGAGCAATTATTATTAAATTCTGCATAAATAAAAATTTATATTGAACGCGCACATAAATATATTGTTAATTTGATTTAATTTTTATTTGTAAATTCTTTAAAAAAACGCGCGGATAAATAGTTCTAAAAAAATAAATTTTCGCGATGTTATTTCTTTTACAAAATATAAACTTTGGATATTTAAAATCAATGATATTTAAGTATTGATATATAATTTATTGCGAAAATTAAAAATAATTCATAATAAATTATATTAAAAGCGAAATTATAGATTAAAATTAAAATTATTTTAAGCAAAAAAAATATATATTCAGGTGAATCATGAGAACACCTGTTATATAATAGTATTAATATCGCGCGATTTAAATTATTAAACATATCTATAATTAAATAAAATCATAAATTTTAAAATATTAATATTGCGCAATATTGGTTATAAAACTATGAAATTAATTGTGTTTTTAATATTATTATCTTCAAAAATAATACTATTTGCGCGAAATTAATCATTTAAAATATATTTAAAAGCTATATAAAGCAATAAATTATAATAATCAGTATTATGATGCAAAAATTAATGTTTTTTGTGCCAGTTTTAAAGATATGGCGGAAATTATAACATATTATTATCAACATTTACAATATATTATTTTTTAATATTTTTCAATGTTTTTTCAATGAAAGTCTATAAATTTGCGTCCTTATCATAATCTTTTAAATATTAAATAACACATTAGGACATTGAAGTATTATTGAGTTTTTATAATTATCCATTATAATAATGCAAAATTACAGATAATTATTATAAATGCGGATTAATATAATGATAATCAGATAAAATACATTAATAATAGCCGATTATTTTTAATTATAATTCAAATTTATTAATATATTTCAAAACATCAACATTTTTAATAATATATTATCCCTATTGCGAAGTTACATTTTATAATAAATCGAAAATATATCCTTGGTATTACATAATTGAAGAATATTATTTAATCGCATCAAAATACATATATATTTATTTGATAATTCCGAAATATTTTAATTTTGGTATAAATTAATATAAATCAATATCGGCAGAATTTATGTATTTGAGCGAATTATATTTTTCAATTTATTATACATATTGAGGTTGTTTTATTTCTGTATTACAAATTTATGTATATTCTTATTCTGAAATCAAAGGTGTTTATTTAAGTTAATTAAAAATTATATTTTTTCGTTATATATTAATGGATTTGAGATATGATAAATCAAATTAATATGAAATTTAATCGTTTTATACAAATTGATAATGAGAAGCATCACAATTTAATAAATATAAAAGACGCAATTATGGATTCATTTTGCTAAGATTTTCAATGATAGTGTTATAAATATATTGATTAAAATAGCTATTTTCAGTGAATTAAATATTATCAAAATCGCGGATTTAAAATTATATCATAGGATTAATATGAGACGCCGACTTTAAAATATCATATTTTAATTATGATTTTACTTTGTCGTATTATAAAGGATATTAATATTAATTTTTATCCGCATTTTATTATAATTTTTGCGTATTATTTATGTATATGTGATACAAATTTTATTTAATATTTCTAACACGACCCATCATTTAAACAAAATTTTCAGTACAAGCTACATAAGGTTCATAATATCCGAATAAATAATCATAATGACATTCTTCAAATGATATTCCTGCCGTTATTGTTGGCGAATATATTAAAACTTGATAATTTTACCAGCTATTTTTCAAATCATTAATATCTTATTGTTTTTATTAAATATTTATATCGCCGGTATAAATCATAATATTGTTTATTTTTTATGGATTATTGTCTATTATAACTTAATATATTGATTGGGCCATATTTGCTACATTACAAGGTATTATTAT
>Ga0194124_10000624_pt1 | contig 52529 bp, 46 predicted proteins | sample TA2KigCas0mmetaG_FD_148605 | JGI IMG/M metagenome (GOLD analysis project Ga0194124, IMG submission 148605) | Freshwater microbial communities from Lake Tanganyika, Tanzania - TA2015031 Kigoma Deep Cast 0m | ecosystem: Environmental > Aquatic > Freshwater > Lake | place: Tanzania: Lake...
ATCCTTGATCCTTAGCTTCAAAGCAGATTCGAGTTCTACGCGATAAGACATCATCAATTGAGCGCGCTCCCTCATGAGTGACCGAGTAAAGAATCTCTGCGCGAAGATAAGGAAGCTCTGGGATAAGGCGAGCTAACCATGACTTATCAAGAATGGAAGGCTCAAGAACCTCGTCAAATAGCGATCCATACCGCTCGAGAAGATGCAGAATAGATGCGGTTGGTAGTTGATAATCACTTGCTAAGTCATCGGCCTTATTTAGAAGCACCGAATACCCATCAGCGCCAATGATTGCCAAACTTTCAGTACAAGAATCAGGAACAATTCTCCGCAAATCAGTAACTGCAGAATTAACGGCGTCTTCTGACATCACTCTGTAAGTTGTGTACTTACCGCCAGCGATTGTTACAAAACCCGGGACTGGGTGGTCAACTACATGCTCACGCGAAAGTTCAGTTGTGGCCGAATCAGGATCAGATGAAACCAGTGGGCGAAGGCCCGCAAAAACGCCGATGACTTGGGACTTATCAAGCTTTGGTTCCAAAACGCGATTTGCTTGGGCCAAGATGTAATTGACGTCTTCTCTTGTTGTAAGCGGAGAAGCTGGATCTTCGTCGTAATCGGTATCGGTTGTACCAACTATCCACTTACCCCCCCAAGGAATTATGAATAGAACGGAGAGATCAGTCTTGATGATTACACCAGTGTTGGATTTTATGGCTGAACCAGGCACAACAATGTGCGCACCCTTAGACATACGTACTCTATAACCCGGCTTAATCCCAAATGAGTCATAAAGCGGATCGGTCCAAACGCCGGCGGCCATAATGGTGCACTTAGCTTTTACTGAAATCTCTTCGCCGCTCTCGCTATCGATGATTACCGCGCCTTGGACCTTACGTCCATCGCGAATTAGGGACTTACAAATTGTTCGAGTTGTTATGACTGCTCCATATTTGGAAGCAGTCCTTGCGATCATCATCGTGTGTCGCGCATCATCGACCTGGGCATCAAAATATTGGTAGCCACCGGTGATTAGATCTAGACGAAGTGATGGAGCAACTTCACTCAACTCTTTCTGAGATATGTGTTTATGCCAAGGAAGAGCGCGTTTAAAGCCACGAAGCGCGTCATAGAGCGCCATTCCCGCACCAACATAGGTGCGCTCCTTGAACTTCTCATGAAGCGGATACAAGAATGAGACTGGTTTTACTAAATGTGGCGCAAGTGTTGCGACCATTAATTCGCGTTCTTGAAGCGCCTCTCGCACTAACTTAAAGTCGTACTGTTCTAGGTAACGCAGTCCACCATGAATCAACTTTGAAGATTTTGAAGACGTCCCCGAAGCGAAATCTGCCATTTCAATAAGGGCAACTTTTAACCCTCTTGATGCGCCATCGAGCGCGATGCCGACTCCATTAATTCCGCCACCAATTACAAGAATGTCGAATTCATCTTCCCGTAGCGCGTGGATTGCATCGACTCTTACGCTTGGACTTAGCTCGGAGGATAAAACTCTCACATGCGTAGGATACGCGCTATGAGATTTATCGGCTCACTTGACCAAGGAACTTCCTCTACCCGCTTCATAGTCTTTGATGAATCTGGATCGATTGTTGGTCAGCATCAACTAGAGCATCGCCAAATTCTCCCTAAGGCTGGGTGGGTAGAACATGATGCCGCTGAGATTTGGGAGAGAACCAAGGAAGTAATCCAAGGCGCCTTAAAGGCAGCTGGAATAACGGGAAGTGAACTTGCCGCAATCGGAATCACAAACCAGCGCGAGACCACCGTTGTCTGGGACAAGGTGAGTGGCCAGCCGCTATCAAACGCGATTGTCTGGCAGGACACGAGAACTCAAGAGTTTCTCTCAAGTCTTACCTCAGAAGTTAAAGCAAAGATCACTCATAAGACAGGTCTAGCAATCGCACCTTATTTCTCCGGTAGCAAGATGAATTGGTTGATAAAAAATGTTCCCGCAGTCGCTCAAGGAGTTAAAGCCGGAACTGCGCTAATCGGCACTGTTGATTCTTGGTTGGTATGGAAACTAACTGGGGGAATACACGTAACTGATGTGACAAATGCGAGTCGAACCTTGCTGATGGATCTTGAAAGCCTCGATTGGGATGAGGAGCTGCTAAAGGTTTTTGAAGTTCCACGCTCGATCCTGCCGAAAATCGCCTCCTCTTCTGAAATTTATGGAAAGACTCTGGCTGACGGTCCCCTTGGTGCTGCCGTTCCAATCTCGGGAATTCTCGGCGACCAACAAGCTGCGATGGTCGGTCAAGCCTGCTTTGATCGTGGCGAATCTAAAACAACTTATGGCACAGGAAACTTCGCTCTCTTAAATACAGGAGAAGAAATCGTCCGATCCAAAAATGGATTATTAACAACGGTCTGTTTCAAATTTGGCGAAGCTGAGGCGCGTTATGCCCTTGAAGGTTCAGTCGCTGTTACCGGCTCGGCTGTCCAATGGTTGAGAGATCAATTAGGAATTATTAATAGCGCTCCTGAGATAGAGAGCCTGGCAGCGAGTGTTCCTGATAACGGCGGGGTCTATTTTGTTCCAGCTTTCTCAGGACTATTTGCTCCATATTGGAGAAATGATGCTCGAGGCGTTGTCGTTGGCTTGACTCGCGCTGCTACAAAAGCACACCTTGCGCGCGCTGCCCTTGAGGCGATTTGTTATCAAACGCGCGATGTTTTAGATGCTATGTCGGCCGATAGTGGCGATAAATTGCCAGAGATGCGAGTTGATGGCGGAATAACTGCAAATGAGTTATGCATGCAGATGCAGGCCGACATAATGCAGATTGATGTTGTACGCCCGAAGGTAATTGAGACCACAGCACTTGGCGCGGCCTATGCCGCAGGACTCGCGGTTGGTTTCTACAAAGATACTGCGCAACTCAAAGCGAATTGGAAAGAGGCTAAAAGGTGGAAACCAAATAGCAATTCACGCCTTGCAACTTCGGGATTAAAGGATTGGAAGCGCGCGATTGAGCGGACTTTAGATTGGGCTAAATAGCCTTTACTTCGATTAGTAAAGCTTCAGCTGGTTGAAGAATTGGCGCCGGAAGGCCAATCTCTTCGAGAATCGCACCGGTTGTTGTAACGCCATCTTTTAGCCACGTAGGTGGCTTAATCAACATCATCCCTGGTTTGCCAGCTGGATAAACAGGTTCAACTCTGTAACTCCTCTTTGGATCAAGAGCGCGAAAACGGAGATTTGGTGAATGGGATGTAGTTGTTGGACGTAATTGGGCAAAGGCAAAGAGGGCCTCATCTTTGCCAACAACCCCATACAAGTAGTGGTCATCATTTGAATAATCAACTCTTACAACCTCACCGCTATGAAGTAATGAGCGCTTTGCTTTATAGAAGTCAATCCAGTTACGTAAAGTATCAAGTTCGGCCGAACTCAATTTAGAGATATCCCACTCGATGCCGGCATGTCCAAAGAGCGCGGTGGTAGCTCTAAAACTAAGTGAGAGTTGGCGACCTGTTTGGTGAGAAGGAGTCGGACCAACATGAGTTCCTAAGAGTTCCGGCGGGATGAATTGCGTAGTCCAGCGCTGAATTTCTTGGCGAGCTAGAGCATCATTGTTATCACTTACCCAGAAGCGATCTACATAATCAATAACACCAAGATCTATTCGCCCACCTCCCGATGCGCATGACTCAATTTCAAGGCCCGGACAGTTTCTCTTTAGCTCTCTAAAGAGTTGATAGATAGCTTTAGTTTGATTATGAATTGCAGCTTTTCCGAGGTATCCAGCATCTACCAGGACTCGATTGTGATCCCATTTGATGTACTTAACTTTGTTCTCTTTGATTACTTTAGTTACTGAATTTAAGACATGATCAAATGCAGCTTTATTCGAGAGGTTTAGAACTAACTCATGGCGCCATGTTGGTGGAACGCGGCCCGCTTCACTTAAAATCCAATTAGGATGCTCCCGGTACAAGTCCGAGTCAGCATTCAACATCTCGCCTTCAAACCAGAGCCCAAATTCCATACCTTTGCTGGCGATGTAGTCAGAGAGCGCGCTAAGCCCGGATGGCCATACATCTTTACTTACCTGCCAATCCCCTAGCCCACTTCGATCATTTCTCCTTGAACCGAACCAACCATCATCAAGTACTACTCGCTCAACGCCAACTTGAGCAGCAACATCGACTAACGCTTTTACCCGCTCCTCGTTATGTTCAAAGTAGATTGCTTCCCACATATTTAAAGTAACTGGACGCGCCTTTTTCGGGTGATGGGTACGTGAACGGAGATGTCTATGAAATACCTTAGCTACACCATCTAGCCCCTGATTTGAATAACAGGCAATTAGTTCTGGGGATGTGTAACTCTCATTTCGTTCCAAAATCATTTCGCCAGGAGCAAGTACCTCACTCGCGCCAATTGACTTAACTCCCTCATAATTCTTCTCAATGTAATACCGGGTGTCCCCGCTCCATGCCAAAGCGACCGACCAAGCTTCTCCAGATCCAAAATTCGTCTCATGCGTGAGCGCAATCTCACCAATCGTAAAGTTATGACCACTTCTTCCTTCATTAGATTCACGGACCCAGCGCCCAATATCTATTGATTTGCGTTGCGGGGTCCGTTCTTTCGACCAGCGACCAACAAAATCTAAGCTTTCTACCGCTTTATCACTTAGAGGAAGCCAATAAGCGAGTTCATTTAGCGTGTATCGCTCTCCTAGATTTGTAAGTTGATAACCAATTCTTGCCGCACCATATTGATCGAGTCTTAGCGATATCGATAACTGCAAACTTGCTGAGTCATCTTTTAGAGTTGCCGTAAACGACTCTTTGCTCGATTTCAATTCCTTAACTTCAAATTTTGTAGACCAGGATTTTCCGTCACGATGTCCTGCAATTGTTGGATAACCCAACCAACCGCGTGAGTGCTCGCGCATAACTCCGGGAGTGGCTATCTCGTCAAAATCACTATTTGGAATCGAACGCGCAAATGAGATCTTTGATGGGTCGCCGTGAACGCTCTTTCCCCAATAACGAATTGCGAGTGCGCCATCGATTACCTCGAGATAGATATCAACCCCGCCATTAGATAAGTGCGCATGAGATGACATGCCGGTAGAGTAATGGTCATCATGTCGGGCAAGAAACTAGGCGCAGGGGTTGTAAGAACCGACCGTCTGTTAATGGATGGCCGAACGATTCGCTATTACGACACCCAAGGTCAAGAACGTAATGCAGTAGATCAGCGCGAACCCGAGACACAACCAAAAATCGGTGAGATGCGACTTGATCCACTTAATAATGAATGGGTTGTTATGGCCGCTCACCGCCAAACCCGAATTTTCTTACCGCCTAAAGAGTTAAATCCGCTCGCCCCAAGTCGCCCCGGATTCCTAACTGAGATTCCTGAAAGTGATTATGAAGTTGTAGTCTTTGATAATCGCTCACCCTCACTTCGCGATACTGATGCACCCGAAAAGATCCCTTCCGAACTAACTCTTGAAACTCCGCCGGTTCCAGCTGCCGGCAAATGTGAAGTTGTCTGCTTTACCTCTAGTTACGATGCCTCTTTTAAAGATCTTTCCCCAAACCAAATCCGTACTGTTCTTGAAGCGTGGCGCGATCGCGTTGCAGAGTTATCCAAGGTGGATTACATCGAGCATATTGCGCCCTTTGAAAATCGTGGCGAAGAAGTTGGCGTAACTCTTGCCCATCCTCACGGCCAGATCTACGCCTATCCAAATATTCCGGTTAAGACCGCACAGATGCTGGCGGTAGCAACTGCACATAAAAAGCGCACCGGGCGCGTACTTCTAGATGACGTCGTAGCGCGGGAGTTAAGCGACAAGGTGCGAATCGTTGCTGAAAATAAAGAGTGGGTCGCCTATGTTCCTTATGCCGCTAGGTATCCATTTGAGATTCATGTCGCACCAAAGCGCTCTGTAACCGATCTCGCCGAGCTTGACGAACAGGCCTGTGAAGCCTTTCCAACTATTGCCAAGGAAGTATTACAGAGACTCGATGGTGTCTTTGATATGAAGATGGCTTACATCGCGGCTTGGCACCAAGCACCAGTTCGAGTTGGGCGAGATGTAATGCGCCTACATTGGCAGATCACAAGTGTGCGCCGAGCACCCGGCAAACTTAAGTATCTAGCTGGCTCAGAATCAGCATTTGGTGCATTCATGATGGATGTCTGGCCGGAGCAATCCGCCCAACAACTTCGTGATGTTCGGATCTAAGTTGCAATAGAAAATGTCACTCCGCAATGCATTTAGCGAACTCTTTGGACTTGTTCCCGATTTAGTAACCGCCGCTCCCGGGCGAGTTAATCTCATCGGTGAGCATGTCGATTACAACGATGGTTTTGTCCTTCCGTTTGCAATAGATGCTCGTACTTATTGCGCCCTTAGAGTTCGTGAGGATTCTCGGGTTCGAATCGCCTCGAAACAAGCTGGTGGGGAAATCTACGAGACTGAACTCGCTGAATTAAAGCCACTAACTGGCCCAAATTGGGCGCGCTATATCCTCGGCGTCATCTGGGCTCTTGAAGTTAAAAACGGAGTTGAAATACTCATTGATAGCGAAGTTCCCTCGGGGGCTGGCCTTTCTTCATCTGCTGCGCTCGAATGCTCCGTTGCCATTGCTTTAAATGAAATCTTTACGCTAAATAAATCTCTTCCGCAGCTTGCTCGATTAACGCAGCGCGCCGAGAACGAGTATGTCGGAGTTCCCTGCGGAATTATGGATCAATCCATCTCTTTGATGGGCAAGAGCGGTCACGCACTTCTCCTTGATTGTCGAGATCTCTCAACTCGCCAAATCAGAGTTGACTTTGCAAACCTTGGTTTGAAACTACTAATTATTGATACCAGGGCTCATCACGCACTCGTAGATGGCGGTTATGCCGAACGACGCAGCCAATGTGAAGCGGTAGCTCAAACACTTGGGGTTAAGGCGCTTCGTGATGTAACGATTGGTGAGTTAGAAATTGCACGTATGAAGTTGCCCGAAGTTAATTTCAAGCGAGCACGGCATGTGGTGACCGAGATTGAACGAGTATCACTTGCTGTTAAGGCGCTAGAAGCCGATAGTTTCGAAGAGTTTGGCAAACTCCTCAACCAGTCACACATTTCCTTACGTGATGATTACAACGTCTCTTGCGCTGAGCTAGACCTCACAGTCGATGCCGCACTTAATTGCGGTGCGCTGGGATCACGGATGGTGGGCGGAGGTTTTGGTGGAAGCGCAATTGCTCTTATCCGAGAGGGCGATGCTGGAAAAGTTGCGTCAAATATTGAACGCGCATTTCAAAGCGCGGGTTTTACAACTCCAAGATTCTTCGATTCGCTACCGAGTGACGGAGCGCAGGTCCTAAATTAACTGACTGGGGTTACAGATATAACTTCAACTCCGCCAATCGCATTAAGAACATTAATCAGATCGGCTGGATCATTTCCGGGGAATGCAACAGTAATGTCATCGATGCCGCGTCCGCCTTCGGAAGAGAGAACGACTAAGCCTCGGATATCGCCACCGGCAAAACCGATTGCAGAAGCGACGGCGCCAAGAGAACCTGGGCGATCAGGAAGAGCTACGCGAATACGGACCATTGCCATAGAGGTGAGTCTAAATGAAAAGCTCCCCGACTTGGACTCGAACCAAGAACCTGCCGGTTAACAGCCGGCTGCTCTGCCGATTGAGCTATCGGGGATCGGCTTTTAAAAACTTCGGCAGACTCTACGACAAGCCTTCGCCGAACGCCAATTCCCGAAGCGAGCGACGTTTACTCTCCATCTCGACCAATCTGGCAAAAATCTCGCCATATTCCTTCTCGTTTTCAACTGGGTTGAGTCTTTGTAGCGAAGATTTAATTTCAGCAATCGAGCGTGAGAGCGCGACTTCATTTAGCCGAGCGGTGATGCTGGAAACATATTTATCTGTGATTGCACCCTCGGTTCGTACCGGCTCCACCAGCAATTCCGTGACAAATGAACGAAGTTCTTCCGATTCTATTTTCTCTATATCAATGGCCTCAAAATCCCTTTGGGTATCGATATAAGAACGCAATCTCTCATAAGCCGGATGAGAAAAAGCGTTTAGCTCAATCTCTCGCCAGTTTCGCGCCAGCGCCGGCATTTGAAGGCGTACCTTTAATACTTCACGTTCCAAAGCGAGACGCGGTTCATTCGGATCAGGTCGCCAATTACTAACAGGAGCATCTTCCACTTTCAGTGGCGAAGATTTTGTGGCAACTTTTTTAACTGCAGAGTTCACTACCTCTACATCCATACCAAGCCAACCAGCTAATGTGCGGACATACTCAGGCCTTAATGAAGCATCACGAATCTTTCCAATGAGTGGCGCCGTTGCATTTAATGCTGCAACTCGACCCTCAGGAATAGTTAAATCAAAATTCTTAAGTTGGGTGCGAATTGCAAATTCAAAGAGTGGGACTCTCCTTGCAATCAAATCTCGTACCGCGGCATCACCGCTCTTTTGACGAAGTTCGCAAGGATCAAGACCATTTGCCTCTACTGCTACAAAAGTCTGGGTGACAAATTTCTGATCATCATCAAATGCTCGAAGTGCAGCTTTCTGTCCAGCAGCATCACCATCAAAGGTAAAGATAACTTCGCCTCTAAACGAATCATCATCCATCAACAAACGTCTAAGGATTCGAATGTGGTCATCGCCAAATGCGGTCCCACAGGTAGCAACGGCCGTAGTGACACCGGCGAGGTGAGCTGCCATCACATCGGTATAGCCCTCTACAACTACGACCTGGCGCTGTTTTGCAATCTCTTTCTTAGCTCGATCTAACCCATAGAGAAGTTGACTCTTCTTATAGATGGGGGTTTCCGGAGTATTTAGATACTTCGGACCGTTATCTTCCTCATCACTTGCAAGTTTTCGGGCGCCAAAGCCAACAACATCTCCCGTTATGTCACGAATCGGCCAAATCAATCGATTTCTAAATCTATCTATCGGGCCTCTTTGGCCTTCCTTTGAGAGCCCCACAATTGTTAACTCTTCTAAAGTAAATCCCTCTGCACGTAGCGCCTTGGTCAAGCTATCCCACTCTTTTGGCGCGTAACCAACTTCAAAACTCTTTATTGCTTCTCCGTTGAAGCCGCGCTTTTCTAGAAAATCCCTGCCGATAATGGCATCTTGACTCTTAAGTTGCTCTTGAAAGAATTTGGCTGCAGAAGCATTTGCGGCAACTAAACGAGAGCGCTTACCAGCAGGTTGCGCGGAAGCACTTCCAGCTTCATAGCTAAGTTGATATCCAATTCGATCAGCTAACTTCTCTACCGTCTCAGTAAAGGTTAAATGATCAATCTTCATTACAAATGCGATTACATCCCCACCGGTCTGACAGCCAAAACAGTGGAAGAAGCCTTTGCTTGGGGTTACATGAAATGAAGGCGTCTTCTCATCATGAAATGGGCATAAGCCTTTTCGTTGTCCCCCACCTGCATTCTTAAGTTGAACATACTCGCCCACAACTTCATCGATGGGCGAGCGATCGCGCACGTGAGCCACATCTACATCTCGTATGCGACCTGACATATTGGAATCCTAGGCCTCTAGGTAATTGGTCTCTAGGTTCTTGCCAGTAAGTTCACGGTGTAGCGCATAGGCACCTGGGTCAGTTAAGGATGCGACCTGGTCAATGACTACACGTAATTTCTCACTTTCGGTACTTGCTCGATACCACTCTTGCAAGAAGAAACTCTCTAGCGATTCAGGCGCGCGCTGCCTTACTGCGGCCACTAATTCGGCCAACAACTCTCGCTGTCGCAGGTACAACTCTTGGGACTTCTCAGCCAGGATGATGTAGTAACCGGGCATCGCTTTAAGCATCGCAACTTCAACGCGTTGTGCGCGTGGGACTAAGAGGTCGGCCGCGTATCTGGTGAGGTTGCCATCGCCAAAGTGAGCGCGCGTTTCACGCTCGGCTGCAAGTGCAAATCGACCTATTAATTGGCTAGTTAGATCCTTTAGTTGCGCCAGTTGTCTATGGCTTCGGTCAAATTCCTTTGGCCAACATGAAAGCGTTCGTAGAGATTTAAGTGCAGCGCGCGCCTCACTCTCAGTCAAATCAGATAAATACTCAGACTTTGCAACTCTATATAAATTAGGAAGGTCACTCTCTAGCGATTCGAGTTTCAAGTGCCCGGTTACTAACGCATCTTCTAGATCATGAACTGAATATGCAACATCATCAGACCAATCCATAATTTGAGCTTCCATCGAAGCCCGCTTGAAAGGTGAACCTTCTCGGACCCAATTGAAAATCTCTTCATCATCACTATAAACACCAAACTTTTTTGAGTTCTCTCGCGAGCTCCAGGGATACTTTGTTGCAGCATCAAGTGATGCGCGGGTGAGATTTAATCCAACCGAAATTCCCTTTTCATCAACTGTCTTGGCTTCAATTCTTGTTAATAATCTAAAGCTCTGAGCATTTCCCTCAAAACCTCCGCAAGGTTCGGCTAACTTTGCAAGTGCATTCTCGCCGTTATGTCCAAAAGGCGGATGACCTAGATCATGAGCAAGGCAAGCGCCCTCCATTAAATCCGGATCTGCGCCAAGTGCTTCGCCTAACTCTCTTCCAACTTGGGCGCATTCAAGTGAGTGTGAAAGTCGTGTTCTAGGAAAGTCACTTGCCCAAGGGACTGCGACTTGAGTCTTTGCTGCCAATCTTCTTAGAGCAAAGGAATGAATGATTCGAGCTCGGTCGCGCGCGAATTCAGTACGGCCTTTTCGTTTCGCAGGTTCATCAAGAAAGCGCTCTCTATCGCTACCCGAATATCCTTCGTGCTCTTTCGCCTCTCGAAGCGCCATAGTTCGTAAGGCTACAGTTTCCACGCGACATGGTCGCTAATGTGAATTCCCCGTCGCCCTAAGGTGATGTAAGCGAGATAGGCACCAGTTTCCCGTAAAAGATAGCGAAAACCAGCCTTATCAAGGCTTGCAATCCCAGTTCTCACCGGCGAGCAAGTTGCATCAAAACCAAAGTCCCTTGCAATAGTTACTGAGCGAAAGCAGTGATAAGGATCTGTAACAATAATTATCGATTTGTATTCATCCTTATCAATATTCTTTGCGAGCGCTTCAATGCTCGTATAACTATCGCGGCCAATTTTAATTGCTGTTACTGATTTCCAACCCAACCCGTTTCGCGCTAGCCACTCGCGCGAAGTTCCCGCCTCGGTAAATCTATCTCCAGGGGCGCCCTCTCCTAATGTGAATACTTGATCTGCAAAATCTTTTTCATATATCCGCAAGACTTCCTTTAGCCTTGCTTCGAGGACTTGCCCAGGTTTGCCATCTAGTTGCGCTGCCCCCATAAGAACAATCGCATCAGCTTTTCTAATCGTTTCATTGTTGGCCGAATACCAGACTCGCGCAAGGGCAAAGGTGGGTATGGCTAAAGCGAGTACAAGGAGAAATGTTAGAAATTTGAAAAAGAAGCGAAAGAGAAACATCAGCCACCCGAGCCAGAATCGCGACCATCAACGCTCACCAGTTCTTCTGGATCATCGAGCCAGCCTTGTGGAAGCGATACCGAGCGACCATGCGAACGTCGACCCCTTGGAGCATCTCCAACTTCTTCCGGATATGGCTGATCGACTAATTGATCAAGTAGTCCTCTCAATTCTTTTAACGATCCAACCATTCCAAGTTTTGGTCGAATTTCCCCTTCAACTCTAAAACCTTTTAAGTACCAAGCCATATGTTTGCGCAGATCTCTACATGCCCGATCCTCGCTATCGAAGTAATTGACTAGAAGTTGGGCATGACGCCACATAACTTCACGGACTTCAAAGAGAGTCGGTAGTGGTCGCTCGCTTTCGCCATTAAAGACTCGAACCAAATCAGCAAATAACCATGGTCTTCCAAGACAACCACGGCCTACAACAACCCCTGCGCAATTCGTCTCGCGCATCATTCGCAACCCATCATTTCCTGACCAAATATCGCCATTTCCAAGGACTGGAACGCCCGTAGGGGCGAGATGCTCTACCAAATTTGAGATCTTGCTCCAATCGGCTTTTCCTTCATAAAACTGTTCTGCGGTTCGTGCATGAAGTGCAACCCAAGCAACTCCTAAATTTGCTGCAATCATCGCTGCATCGAAATAAGTCTCGTGAGCGCTATCAATTCCAACTCGCATCTTCACTGTTACCGGAATCTTGTATTTCGCTGCACCATCAACTGCAGCCCTAACTAATTCTGCGAACAGCCTTCTCTTGTAAGGAAGTGCCGCTCCTCCCCCTTTGCGAGTTACTTTTGGAACGGGACAACCAAAATTCAAATCAATGTGCTCTGCAAGATCTTCTTTGCCAATCATCTCAACAGCTCGGGCAAGATCATTTGGCTGCGTTGCGTAGAGCTGAACGGATCTTGGGCTCTCGCCCTCGCCTGGAATAATCATTCGAAGCGTTTCTTCATTTCTTTCAACAAGTGCTCTAGCGGTGACCATCTCAGAGACAAAGAGTCCAGCCCCTTGCTCTCTACATAGAAGCCGGAAGGCGGCGTTGGTGATACCGGCCATCGGTGCAAGTACGACCGGAGTAGTTAGGTCCAGCCCACCATCTCGAATCGGCAGATGTAGCGGTTTAGTTTTTAACAACCCAATAGCCGTGGCGCTAGCCATGCTTCAACCTGGTCTATAGAAATTCGTTCTTGTTTCATCGAATCACGCTCTCTTATCGTGACTGCTTGATCGTTTAATGAATCAAAGTCAACGGTGATACAAAACGGAGTTCCCACTTCATCTTGTCTGCGATAGCGCCGTCCGATAGCTCCAGCATCATCAAAATCAACGCTCCAGATCTTACGTAACTTTGTGGCCAAGTCGCGCGCCTTTGGTGAGAGATCTGCATTTCTCGAAAGTGGCAAGACCGCAATCTTGATTGGGGCAAGGCGATGATCAAGACGGAGCACAGTGCGCTTCTCCATCTCCCCCTTCGAATTTGGAGCCTCATCCTCGGTATAGGCATCCATCAAGAAGGTCAGAGTGCAGCGATCTACGCCGGCCGCAGGCTCAATTACGTAGGGGAACCAGCGCTCATTGGCCTCTTGATCAAACCAGGTTAGATCCTTGCCCGATTTCTCGGAGTGAGCCTTCAAATCAAAATCAGTCCGGTTAGCAATACCTTCCAACTCGCCCCATTCAGTTCCAGTAAATTCAAACTTATATTCAATATCGACTGTGCGCTTTGAATAATGCGACAACTTCTCTTTTGGATGTTCAAAGAGACGCAAACGATCGGGATTAATTCCTAGGTTCTTATACCAAGCAAGTCTCGTATCAATCCATGTTTGATGCCATTCTTCATCGGTTCCTGGGACTACAAAGAACTCCATCTCCATCTGCTCAAACTCACGCGTCCTAAAGATGAAATTGCCAGGAGTAATTTCATTTCTAAAAGATTTACCAATCTGACCAATACCAAAAGGTGGTTTCTTTCGAGCAGTAGTTGCAACATTTTGAAAATTAATAAAAATTCCTTGCGCAGTTTCTGGACGCATGTAAGCAAGGCCAGACTCATCTTCAACAGGTCCAAGATAAGTTTTTAATAGCCCTGAGAATTGGCGTGGCGCTGTGAACTTTCCCTTATTGCCACAGTTCGGGCAATTCACTTCTTCCAGGCTTGCCGGCTTGCGATTATGTTTCGCTTCAAATGCTTCCTCTAAGTGATCGGCGCGAAATCTCTTATGGCAAGAGGTGCACTCAGTTAATGGATCAGTAAAGGTTTCGACGTGACCGGATGCTTCCCAAACTTCACGCGCCAGAATCACACAGGAGTCGAGACCCACAACATCTTCTCGCTCCATCACCATTGATTTCCACCATTGGCGTTTGACATTGTTTTTTAGTTCTACTCCGAGTGGGCCGTAATCCCAAGAGGCGCGAAGACCGCCATAAATTTCAGATGAGGGATAAACAAATCCGCGTCGCTTTGCGAGGCTAACAATTGTGTCGAGTCGATCTTGGGCCATTTACTTTTCCACCTGGCGTTCTCCATCCGGCTGGCTGTCGGCGGTGCGCACCGTTCGCAGCTCTTTGAGCTGGGCGCAGGGGTAAATTTTAGATTGAGACACGCTCAAAACCACCCTCCCTAAGAAAATGAAAATCATTCTCATTTGTGCTACGGTCCTGCCATGGATACAGCCATTATCCTCTCCGCAATCACCGCCGTAGCCACCGCACTTGAAAAGTGGGCGAAAGCTATGGCCGAGGAGCATGGCTACCGAGAAGTTGGACATCTCGCAGAAGTCTTTGGAATCTGTCCAAGCTGCTAACCATGGGTGACATTCGCGGACTTCCAACCCCAATCTGCCCTTTCTGCCACTCAGATTTGATAACTATTACAGTGAAATTTGATCCAGATTCATACGAGATATCGATGTATCTTCTTGATAACGCAACTTGCTCCGAATGCGGCGCGCTTTTGACCGCGCCTACTCCGGAAGATTTACCTGCGGCCTAGCGCCCTTCAAGACCTCTAAATTCTCTTTTGTATCTGGAATTACCCAGCGCTTGAACCCAGGTCCATTAAATTCAAGAATCAATACGGGCTTTCGTTTGTAAACCACGCAGAAATCTCTACCGCGTCTATGCCACATAGTTCCAAGCATTATTAGAAATGGGAAGCCAGTACCAGGGGCACGGATTCCACGGAGCACCTCGACGGTCCAGGGATTTTGATGTCTAGTTACTGACTGCAAACTTGAGATTCTTGCCTTGGGATCGCGGCTAAACGCGCCAACATTCTCAAGCCAGTTCATATCATAGCGAAGAAAGTCGCCTTCAAGTTTTAACATCAATCAAAAATTGGGCCGACGTTGCGAGAACGTTTGATCTCAAAGAATCCCTCATAGCTGGCAACACCAATTACTCCATCCCAAAGCTTTCCAGCTTCCTCACCCTTTGGTGCAGGTGAGATAACGGGACCGAAAAATGCGATATCGCCCACCGAGATAATCGGCGTTCCTACATCATTTCCAACCATCTTTAAGCCGCTTTCATGACTTTCAATAATTACAGCATCAAGTGATTCATCGTTCATTGAACTTGATAAATCAGGGGAAAGTCCAACTTCGGCTAAAGCCTCTTTAAATAGCGCTTCACCAACCTCCATCTTCTTTAGATGGATTCGCGAGCTAATTGCGGTGTAGAGCGGGAGAGTTATAGAGGTGCCCTTTACCTTTTGGGCGGCCGCGATAACGCGAGTGCAAGACCAAGAGCGGATTAACTTCTCTTTATACTCAGCAGAAACATCTTTATCGCGATTTAAGTGAGCCAGCGAGAAGAGGTTCCACTCAATTTCAACATCACGCACCTTCTCTACTTCCAAGATCCAGCGCGATGTCATCCACGCCCAGGGACATAAAGGATCAAACCAGAAACCAGCCTTCTGCTTAGCCATGATTAAGCCTTTCCAAAGCGTCGTTCGCGCTCAGCGTAGATTTCAATTGCTTTCCAGAGCGTCTCTCTCGTCACGTCTGGCCACAATACATCTAGAAATACCATCTCTGCATATGCAGATTGCCAGATCAAGAAGTTAGAAGTTCGTTGCTCACCAGAGGAGCGAAGAAAGAGATCTACATCGCTCATCTTCGGTTCATCTAAATACTTTGCAAAGACTTTCTCGTTAATCGCATCAGGCTTGATTTTCTTGCGTACTGCATCGCGAGCGATTTGCGCGGCAGCATCGGCGATTTCGGCTCGTCCGCCATAGTTGACGCACATATTCAATGTAAGGACCTTGTTCTTCTTAGTCATCTCTTCGGCAATTTCTAACTCTTGCATGACAGATTTCCAGAGCTTCTGTGGCCGGCCGACCCAGCGGACTCGTACTCCCATTTCATTCATCTCATCGCGCCGTCTTCTAATCACATCACGGTTAAAACCCATCAAGAATTTCACTTCATCTGGTGAGCGCCGCCAATTCTCGGTGGAGAATGCATAAGCAGATAACTCCTTTACGCCAACTTCAATTGCGCCTTGGACAACATCAAATAGAGCCTTCTCCCCTGCTTCATGCCCTTTTGTTCTAGGCAGACCGCGCTTCTTTGCCCAGCGACCATTTCCATCCATAACCAATGCAACGTGATGCGGAACTCGATCCTTGGAAATATTGGGCGGTTTCACTTTGCAGTTCGCTCCACCATAGGAAGACTTCTAAGTTCACGCTCAAGATGCCATTGCAGATATGCAGCGACTAAGCCGGAGGCCTCTCGTCGATGTTTCGGTTCGCTTGCATCAGCGCTCTCCCAATCTCCGGTCAGTAAATCAGACATTAATTGCAAAGTTTCTTGTGAAGGGGTTGCAGATGCAGATGGTCGACACTCGACACATACCGAGCCACCGCCCACTAATGAGAAATATTTATGTGGCCCAGGAGCTTGGCAATTTGAACAAATCGTCATTGAGGGTGCGTAGCCCGCAATGGAGAGTGAACGTAAAAGGTAGGCATCAAGAACAAGGGATGGCTCATGGGATTCATAAGCGAGGGCTTTTAGCGCACCGATAAGAAGTAGAAATTGTTGGAGCGCCGGCTCACCCTCATTATTTGTAAAACGCTCTGCTGCTTCAAGAATTGCGGAGGCTATTGTCCACTTTTGATAATCGGCAGCGAGCGCATCACCGAAGTTCTCCAAGCTTTCTACCTGGGTTACTACATCGAAAGTTTTTCCCACATAAAGCTGGATATCGACCAAGCTCCCCGGTTCAAGGCGAGCGCCAAATTTCGATTTTGTCCGGCGCACACCTTTTGCGACCGCTCGAACGCGACCATGTTCTCTTGTAAATAGCGTGATGATGCGATCCGCCTCCCCCAATTTCTGGGTACGGATAACAACCGCCTCGTCCCGATACAACGCCACGGGTCAAAGGTAGTGATTACTACTGTCGAAGTGCGCGATTGACCGCTGAAATCACCGCTTTTAGTGAAGCAGTTGTCGTTGATGGGTCGATTCCCACACCCCAATAAGTTCCACCATCAACAGTGCACTCTAAATATGCAGCAGCGTTGGCATCGCCACCAGCGCTCATCGCGTGTTCGTAATAATCCGCAACTTGAACATTAACTCCTTGGGCTTGCATTACATGGCAGAACGCAGAGATCGGACCATTACCAGAACCCTTTAATGTAATTGGCTTTTGATTTTCCAATAAATCCACAATTAGCTCGACGCTCTTATTTGGAGAGGAAGTTTGGGTGAGACCTTCGAGTCGATACTTACCCCATGGATCATCTTCTGAGGGTAGGTATTCATCAACAAAGATTTTCCACATCTCATCTGGATATACCTCCCCGCCTTGTGAATCTGTTTTATTTTGAATCACCTTGCTAAATTCAATTTGGAGTCTTCGGGGCAGATCTAATTGGTGCTCCGTCTTCATTATGTATGCAACTCCACCTTTTCCAGATTGCGAGTTGACTCGAATAACTGCTTCGTATGAGCGACCAATATCTTTTGGATCAATCGGTAGATATGGAACGGCCCAGGTGAAATCATCTACTGCTTTTCCGGCTGCTGCCGCATCCTTGGCGAGATGATCAAAGCCCTTCTTGATCGCATCTTGATGTGAGCCGCTAAATGCAGTGAAAACAAGATCGCCTCCATATGGATGGCGTTCTGGGACTCGCAGTTGATTGCAATACTCAACGGTTCTTCGAATCTCAGGGATATCCTTAAATTCAATCATCGGATCTATTCCATGGTTCAATAGATTCAAGCCCAGCGTCACTAAGCAGACATTTCCAGTCCGTTCACCATTTCCAAATAACGTTCCCTCAATCCGATCTGCGCCGGCAAGATATCCAAGTTCAGCAGCTGCTACTCCGGTGCCGCGATCGTTATGTGGGTGAAGGCTCAACACAATGCTCTCGCGATACTTAAGGTTTCGATGCATCCACTCGATTGAATCGGCATAGACATTAGGTGTAGCCATCTCCACGGTTGCAGGAAGATTGATGATCGTCTTCCAATCAGGAGTTGGCTGCCAGACATCGTTTACCGCGTTACAAACTTCGAGTGCAAAATCTAGTTCGGTGCCGGTGTAGGACTCTGGGGAGTACTCAAAATAGACCTTTGTATCCGGAACAGTATTTACCAACTTCTTACAGATCTTTGCACCCTCGACAGCGATGGCCTTGATTCCCTCTTTATCCATAGAGAAGACCACTCGACGTTGCAAAGTTGAGGTCGAGTTATATAGATGCACGATTGCTTGCTTAGCACCCTTAATAGCTTCAAAGGTACGTTCAATAAGTTGTTCCCGCGCCTGGGTCAAAACTTGAATGATTACATCATCAGGAATCAACTTCTCATCAATAATCTTTCTTACGAAATCAAAGTCAGTTTGGGATGCGCTGGGAAAACCGACTTCGATTTCTTTATAACCCATCTCAACTAATAGTTTGAACATCGCCAACTTACGTGGCACATCCATCGGGTCAATCAGGGCTTGATTGCCATCTCTTAGATCAACCGAGCACCACTTAGGCGCTCTGCTCATCTTCTTTGCGGGCCAGGTTCGGTCCGGTAAATCAATTGGGACAAATGATGAATAACGATGCTTAGGCATCGAGGATGAAACTTGTTTCGGGAAACTCACTTTTAAATTCTCCTTCGCTCGGATTTGGTTTGTGCCGGTGGCGACTAACCCCGCAGCGAGGAGACCGGACTAGTAGGCCTCGCCGCGGCAGCGAAGAAGGAGCGCACCCAGAAGCAGCACGAGAGTTGAGTTTTCGCTGCGCAACATGAGTGAAAGGTTAGCCCGGCCTTAAAGGACTGGCAAATACCGATCTAGTTCGTATGCGGTGACCTGGCGGCGATAGTCCTCCCACTCGGCCCGCTTGTTACGGAGGAAGTATTCAAAGACATGCTCACCGAGAATCTCTCGGACTAACTCACTTTTTTCCATCGCAGATATCGCCTCATTTAAATCGCGTGGCAGCGCCGTATTTGAGCCCTTCTCCAACTTGTACCCACGCTCAATTCCGCGCAGCCCCGCCGCAATAGTTACTGCAAAAGCTAGGTATGGATTACATGCCGAATCTGGGGCGCGAAATTCAATACGTGTTGAATTCTCTTTCTTTGGCTTGTACATCGGTATGCGAATTAGAGCGTCACGATTCTCTTTACCCCAATTGATTCGAGCGGGCGCTTCTCCGCCACCATGAAGTCGTTTATAAGAATTAACCCACTGATTTGTGACCGCTACCAATTCAGGTGCATGTGTAATTACGCCGGCGATAAAGGATCTCGCTACATCAGAAAGTTGATCTTCGCGCCCTGCTTCATAGAAGGCATTCGCTTCACCCTTAAAGAGCGAGAAGTGGGTATGCATTCCAGAACCCGGAAACTCTGTGAAGGGTTTGGGCATAAATGATGCAAAGACACCTTGATCAAGTGCCACCTCTTTAATGATGTGGCGGAAAGTCATGATGTTATCTGCAGTGCTTAGCGCATCGGCATAACGAAGATCAATCTCTTGTTGGCCAGGTGCGCCTTCATGATGGCTAAATTCAACCGATACCCCAGTCGCTTCTAGCAGAGTAATTGCCTGGCGCCGAAAATCATGGCCAAGTGCTGCTGGGGTCTGATCAAAATAACCGCCGGAATCAATTGGGATTGGTTTTACTCCTGGGACTGGCGCCTCTTTAAAGAGGAAGAACTCAATTTCGGGGTGGGTGTAACAAGTGAAACCCAAATCAGCAGCTCGCTTTAAAACACGCTTTAGAACATTTCTTGGATCTGATGGCGAAGGTGTTCCATCTGGAAGGACGATGTCACAAAAAATTCGGGCAGCTCCCGGTTTTGCAGTTCGCCAAGGAAGTACTGAAAAAGTTGAAGGGTCTGGCTTTGCCAACATATCTGATTCAGTTCCGCGAGCGAAGCCTTCAATTGCTGAACCATCAAAACCAATTCCTTCTGCAAAAGCATTTTCAAGTTCAGGTGGGGCAATAGCAACAGATTTCAAATAGCCAAGGACATCTGTGAACCAGAGCCGTACAAACCTTATGTCGCGCTCTTCCAAGGTGCGAAGGACGAACTCTTCTTGTTTATTGAGCGCTGCACCGCTTGAGGAATCTTGGGGAACCATGGCAGAGATACTGCCCTAGCCTCGTTACGGCGATGTTAAATCGCGAAGAGCTCACCCTCATCCTGGTTAGTACGGGCCGGAATATCGCGCGTTACAACGCTATTAGCGCTAATTCTTGCGCCCTCGCCAACAGTGATTGGACCAAGAACTCGCGCGCCCGCTCCAATCACAACGGAATTTTGGATGGTGGGGTGGCGCTTTCCATGCATGAAGCGGGTCGAACCAAGAGTTACATCGTGATAGATCATCACATCATCGCCCACGATTGCGGTCTCGCCAATCACAACTCCCATGCCGTGATCGATAAAGAATCTTCTTCCGATCTTTGCGGCGGGATGGATCTCGATACCGGTCACAGTTCGAACCCAGTTCGCATAAAGTCGCGCCAAGAGTTTTAACCTAACTCGCCAAATGAAGTGTGCGATTCGGTAACCCCAGACCGCGTGGACGCCGGGATAGCTGAGCGCGACCTCTAGTCGACTGCGCGCTGACGGATCTCTCTGCAACGCGGTATCGAGATCTTCAATTATTCTTCTCATCACTTAAGCATCCATTAAATCTTTATAGAGAATTGTTGAGAGATAGCGCTCTCCAAACGAAGGAATGATTACAACTATGTTCTTGCCTTCGAATTCACTTCGCTTCGCAACTTGCGAGGCAGCCCAGAGCGCGGCTCCGGCTGAGATTCCAGCGAGAATTCCCTCTTCAGCCCCAGCGCGTCTTGCATACTTAACTGCATCATCAGCTTCGACATCTATCACTTCGTCATAGACGCTGCGATCTAAAATCGGAGGAACAAAGTTTGGGCCAATTCCTTGGATTGGATGTCCACCGGGTTTGCCACCGTTGAGTATTGGAGATGCTGCGGGTTCAACCGCGAAAATCTTTAACGATGGTTTGCGCGCCTTTAGAACCTGTCCGATACCGGTAATCGTTCCGCCAGTACCAATCCCAGCCACAATCGCATCAACGTTTCCATCGGTATCGCGCCAGATTTCCTCGGCGGTAGTCTTGCGATGAATCTCAGGGTTGGCTTCATTTTCAAATTGGCGCACCAAGACAGCGCCACTTGCCCCCAACTCTTCAGCTTTGGCAATCGCACCTTTCATGCCTTCTGCGGCTGGAGTTAAAACTAGCTCGGCGCCAAATGCTCGAAGTAAGGTCCGACGTTCTTTAGACATGGAATCTGGCATCGTGAGAATGGTCTTGTAGCCGCGCGCTGCTCCAACCATGGCAAGAGCAATTCCGGTATTCCCTGAAGTCGCCTCAACAATCGTGCCACCCGGCTTTAATTGCCCGCTCTTTTCAGCCGCATTAACCATCGCGATACCGATTCGATCTTTAACGGTGCTAGTTGGGTTATAGAACTCAAGCTTTGCTAGAACATTTGCCTTTGCCCCATCGGTAATTCGATTTATCTTCACCAGCGGGGTGTTTCCAAATACCTCTGTTATATCGTTGTAAATCTTCACTTTAATCTCCTAAAAATTGAATTTGGGCATGGGTAAAAACGGGAGGCGTATTGCGCGAATTAGCGCGGGATTACTTACAGCAGCCGCAAGAATTTGCGCGGCCAAAGTCGATTACGCGACGGCGAGTGAAGTGCCAATTCGGAATCGAAAACATGGTGCGAATTTTACTCAACTGAAGAAAATGCGCTAATCGCAAATGATTTGCACTAATTGCCCTCACGGAATGTGGATTCATTCCAACGAGATGTCATCGGTAGACGGCGATCCTTACCAAAGGCGATTGGCGTTACCTTCGGTCCAGGCGGGTATTGGCGCCGTTTATATTCGGCGCGGTCCACCAATCCAATAATCCGCTCAACAAGTGAGCGTTCAAATCCGGCTGCGATGATGGCGCTGGCATCTCCGCCCTTATCAACATAAAGCTCAAGGATTTGATCAAGTTGATCGTACGGAGGAATTGAATCGCTATCTTTCTGGCTCGGGCGAAGCTCGGCGCTCGGTTCTTTCTCAATTGAATTTACGGGAATAGGCGGAGTTGCTCCGGCTTTAGTTGCGCTCTCATTGCGCCACTTTGCTAATCGCCAGACATCAACTTTAAATACATCTTTGATCGGGGCGTATCCCCCGACCGCATCGCCATAAAGAGTCGAATAGCCAACGGCTAACTCAGATTTGTTTCCAGTCGCAAGAACTAGGTGCCCTTCTTGATTCGATAGCCCCATCAATAGCGAGCCCCTAACTCGGGCTTGGACATTCTCCTCAGCCAGACCCTTAAGCGTGGTCGCAGCTAGGAATCCTTGAACCACACTCTCAATTTCAATAGTCCGAAGTTGAATACCGAGGTTTTTTGCCAGCGCCTCGGCATCACTCTTTGAATGATCCGATGAGTACTTACTAGGAAGGCTTACTCCAAAAACTCGATCCTTGCCGAGCGCATCTACCGCGATGGTTGCAACCAGCGCCGAATCGATTCCTCCCGATAAGCCCAGAACTACTGATTTAAAGCCATTTTTTCCGACATAATCGCCGAGCCCTAAAACTAAAGCAGAATAAATCTCTTCGGTCTCAGCAAGCGGCGCAGCAATTTCTCTTTGGACTTGACCACTTGGCGCGCTCAATTTTTCCGAAATCACTAAATCAGGTTTTGCAGTTGAAGCTTCGACTTCGATATCGACAATAAGTAGGTCTTCTTTAAATTGTGGCGATCTCGCTAGAAGCTCTCCCGATTTCGCGACCACCATCGAATCGCCATCAAAGACGAGGTCATCTTGACCACCGAACATATTGGTGTAGACAAGGGGCGCTCCGATTTGGGTGGCCCGCTTTCTAACTAATTCAAGCCTTAAATCATCTTTTGATCGCTCATATGGGCTGCCATTTGGGACAAGAACAAGTCCTGGGTTTCGCGCGGCGAGTTCTTGCATCGGCCCCTCATCGCGCCAGATGTCTTCACAGATTGCAATACCGATATCAAGTCCATTAAAGCGAACTACCAACGTTCCCTCACCCGCAACGAAGTTTCGGAACTCATCAAAGACCCCATAATTTGGAAGATGGCGCTTTACATATTTTGCCTTGACCTCACCGCCATGAAGAAAGGCAACCGAATTAAGTGGTCGTCCATCATCATCGAGAAATCCAATTACAACTAAAACATCCCCAAGGCCCAATGTAGAAAGCGTCTTTGCAAGTTCCTTAACCGCCTTCGTTGAGGCCGCCCGAAAGGCAGGGCGAAGGGCTAAGTCTTCGACTGGATAGCCAGTCACAACCATCTCTGGAAAGAGGACGACCTGGGCGCCTTTTGCTTTCGCGCCTTTAACTGAATTGATAACCAAATTGATATTGCCCTTGATATCTCCAACTACAGGGTTTACCTGCGCGCAAGCGAGGCGAATTGTTCCGCTCTCTTGCGACCTGGGCATGGTTCAAGAGTACCTATAGACTTAATTCGAAGATCCCGGGGACCGTTATCGGCCTCGAGGAAAGGAAAAGATGAAGCGATTCACTATCGCAGACCTTGCTGCCTGGAAAAAGGCGGGCAAGCGCTTTGCCATGCTCACCTCTTATGACAGCGTTACAGCCTCGGTTTTTGATGGGGCGGGCGTGCCTGTTCTATTGGTTGGCGATAGCGCCGGAAACAACTTCCTCGGAGAAGAGAACACCATCCCGGTAACTCTCGATGAGATGGTCTCCTTAGCGCGGTCTGTAGTTAATGGCTCAAAGCAGGCTCTTGTAGTTGCTGACTTTCCCTTTGGATCCTATGAAATTAGTGAAGCCCAAGCCCTCGAAACTGGAATTAGATTTTTAAAGGAAGCGAAAGTCCAGGCAGTGAAATTAGAAGGTGGCGTTCGTGTAGTCGAACAAGTTCGAGCGCTCGTTAAATATGGAATCCCGGTGATGGGCCATCTCGGCATGACCCCACAATCAGTAAATGCCTTTAGTGGCTTTAAAGTCCAAGGGCGAAATGAAAAGGGCGATGCAATTCTTGAAGATGCCAAAGCACTTGAGGCGGCCGGATGCTTCGCGGTCGTTCTCGAACTCGTGCCGGCTGAATTAGCAGAGCGGATCACTAAGGAACTTTCGATTCCAACTATTGGCATTGGAGCCGGTGCGAATTGCGATGCCCAGGTTCTTGTCTGGACCGACTTGATGGGTCTAACCCCTAACCCGCCGAAATTTGCTCGGGCCTATCGCGACCTAAGAAGTGAGATTTCAGGTGGCGTAAAGGAATGGCTACATGATGTTGAATCTGGACGATTCCCAAGTGAGGCCGAGAGCTTTCACTAACTAGACTCTCAACTATGCGAAATCTGGCAATTGATCTAACGCCGCTTCGCAAGTATCGAGATTTCCGCTTCATCTTCACCGCCGGGCTCTTCTCCTATTTCGGTTCGATGATCACCTTTGTGGCACTGCCCTTTCAAATCAAGGAGTTGACCGGCTCGTATTGGATGGTCGGTCTCATCGGAGTAGTCGAGATAATCCCGCTAATTATCTTTGGACTTTATGGCGGGGTTCTTGCCGATCACGTAGACCGTAAGAAGATGATCTGGGTGACTGAATTTGGGACTTTGATTGCCACCTTTATCCTCTTTTTAAATGCCCTCAGGGATAAGCCCAGCGTAATCTTGATCTTTGTAATCGCAGCGATTTTCGCTGCTTTAAGCGGGCTAAAGCGACCTAGCCAAGATGCAATTTTGCCCAGGCTCGTGAACCATGCCGACCTTCCCAGTGCGAGCGCTCTGATGAGTCTGCGCTGGCAATTTGGTGGAATCGTGGGACCTGCCGTTGGCGGGTTATTAGTTGCAAGTTACGGCGCTTCCACCGGCTACCTTGTTGATTGCCTGACTTTCGTAATCTCACTTGCCTTGTTGGCAAGAATCAAAAGCGTCCCACCTTTAACTACTCGGACCGCACCTTCGCTGCAGAGCTTGATGGAGGGACTTCGCTACGCCTTTGGACGTAAGGACTTACTTGGAACTTACGTCGTTGACCTTGCCGCCATGTTCCTTGCGATGCCAATGGCGCTCTTCCCTTTTTGGGCGGATGCAATTGGTGCTCCATGGGCGCTTGGACTCTTCTACTCTTCAATCACCACCGGCGCTGTGATCGTTACCTTGTCGAGTGGTTGGATGCGTAACTACCCCCACCATGGAAAAGCCGTTGTTTTCGGGGCTTTTGGCTGGGGTGTGGCGATTGTGGTCGCTGGAACAACCGATTCACTTTTCGTAGTAATTACCTGCTTAGTAATTGCGGGAGCATTCGATCAAGTCAGCGCCCTCTTTAGAGGATTTATCTGGAACCAATCCATACCCGATGAGTTGAGGGGAAGGTTGGCTGGAATTGAGATGCTCTCCTATCTTCTCGGTCCTCTAGGGGGCCAAGCCCGGGCTGGTGGAATGGCTGCTATGACATCGCTTCGAACTTCCATAGTTGGCGGCGGGTTACTCTGTATTGGCTTTGTTTTTGCTATCGCATCGCTAATGCCGCAATTTCGTAACTACGATGTCAGAACTAATGAATTCGCAGTCAAAGAGGCAGAAATCCGCAAAAAACGCGAAAAATCTTAAAAAATCTTTTTTCGCTACTCAAGTTAACTTGCGAGTAACTTAGAGCAAGAATTTCGGTAACTTATTGAAAAAGCAGTTTTTTATGCGTAAAAATGGCGTCTTTTGAGATGTTAACAATTCAAAAAAGTTAATAAATGAGTAATTTTTTCCGCGACACGCAGGCCTAACATTTGTATGAAAATAGTGGAAAGTTATTGAAATAAGTGTCACGATTTGCCTCGAAGCGGTTCGGTGACGGATCGAACCATTCTGAAAGGAACACTACGTGGCTGCAAAGCGTCGTAAGAAAGCTGCAAAGGCAGCACCAAAGCGTCGTCGTAAGAAGGCTGCTGCAAAGGCTGCCCCAAAGCGTCGTCGTCGTAAGAAGGCTGCTGCAAAGGCTGCCCCAAAGCGTCGTCGTCGTAAGAAGGCTGCTGCAAAGGCTGCCCCAAAGCGTCGTCGTCGTAAGAAGGCTGCTAAGTAATATAGCGCCAGAATTACAGAAAAAGCCCGGCTGCATATGCGCCGGGCTTTTCTCTTTAGTTTAAGACCCTAATCGCGCTCTTCAATAAACTGGATTCGAAGTTCATCTGTGAGATGAGCAAAGGTCGAGGTGAGGCTCTCCTGCTCCTTGGCCGAGAGTTGATCTATAAAGCGCTTGCGCACACTTGAAACATGATCTGGCGCTGCAGCCACAATCGCCCGCCGGCCCTTCTCAGTCATCACCGCCCAATTACCACGGCGGTCTTCGGCACACTCTTCTCGCTTAATCCAACCTGCTTTCTCCATCACCTTCATTCGGTGAGAGAGGCGAGATTTTGAGAGCATCGCAACCTCTGCAAGTTCGCTCATTCTCATGCGGCGGCCCGGGGCCTCTGAGAGCTGGGCCATGACTTCATAATCTGCCATCGAAAGATTATGTCCCACCAAATCTATTTCTAACGCTTCCAACAATCTGCGCGATGCGATTATGTATGAGCGCCAGGCCTTCATCTCGCGGCTGTTTAACCAGCGAGTTTGGCTCTTTTTTGCAGGCATAAGTGAAGGGTACGCGAAAAATGAAATAGTTGAAAGTTGAACCAATTTCACCGCGGAGTCAGCACTTTCTACTAACCTTTGCCAACAAGAGTTAAGGAGCATCGATGAGTTTTGATGGCACGCCAACTTCGCCTTCCGAGGAATTTGTAGAGAAGCGCCCAAAGCTCTGGCGCTGGATACTTGGGACTTTTCTTATTCTGATTAGTTGGCTGGTCGCAGGAAACGCCCTGACAATTCTTGCCGCCTCCCTCTTTAATCTGGACTTAGCTGCCCTCGCCGGCACCGATAAAGAGAGCCTCGCCATTGTCCGCAGCTACGCCCCGTGGCAGGCCGCCAGCGCCGTTCTAATCTCGTTTCTACCTCTGCTAGTTGCCCCCGTCTTGCTCCATCGCTATCTGCTTAAAGGAAAAGTAAAAGAGCTCTTTACTCGCTCAACCCGAAGCTTTAGAAGTGAGGTTCAAATTGGCGCGCTTGTAATGACCGCGCTGCTTCTAGCCACAGGAATCCCCGACTTCATCTTCAACAATTCGGACTATGAGTGGTCCTTTGACCTCTCAAAATTCTTGCCCTACTTACTTGTTGCCCTTCTACTTATACCGATGCAGACCACCGCAGAAGAAGTCTTCTACCGGGGTTGGATTCAGCAACGGCTTGAAAAGTCCGGCCGATCGATCTGGCTGGTTTCAACAATTGGCGGGCTCCTATTTGCTCTTCCCCACCTCGCAAACCCAGAGGTGAGCGGCTCCTTAATCCTTCCCGTAATTGGATACGGCTCAACCGGATTCATGTTGACCTGGGTAACTATGCGAGATAAGTCGATGGGACTTGCAGTAGGCGCTCATGCAGCAAATAACATCGTTGCTGGACTCTTGGTTTCTAGCGCCGATTCAGCCCTGCCTTCAGCGAGCCTCTATCTCACCCCCGAAGTTAGTTGGGGACCAGCTGCTAGCGTCTCGGTCTTATTGATTCCACTCTTTATTTGGCTCACCGGAAAGTTGAACGCTAAAGTCGCGGAATGAGCGAAAAAAGCGGCATTTTTAAAGGTAATTTCAAGGCAACGGTTCGTCCTCAAGATGATCTATATCGCTATGTAAATGGCGCTTGGCTGGAGAAAGCCGAGATCCCATCCGATCGGGCTGCCGATGGCGCCTTCTATCAATTGCGAGATGACTCTGAAAAAAGCGTTCGGGCCATCATCGAAGAGCTCGCCAGCAATGGCGGCGCAAGTGAAAACGCGAGAAAAATCGCCGCTCTTTACAACGACTTCATGGATGAAACCAAGGTTGAGGAACTGGGCGTCTCACCAATTGCCAAGGAGATAGAGCGAGCCCAATCCATTTCCAACTTAGATGAATTCACTAAAGCCCTCGGTGAATTTGAAGGCCGTGGTCTCGGTGGATTTTTCAACGGTTGGGTAACCGCAGATGCCTCTGATCCAAATACAAACATTGGCTACATTTATCAAGGCGGATTGAGTCTTCCGGATGAGGCTTATTACCGGGAAGAGCAGCATTCGAAAGTCAGAACCGAATTAATCTCTCATATCGAGCGGATGTTTAGCCATGCTGGAATCAAAGATGCCCCAGCTCATGCCCGTCGGGTTATGGAGTTAGAGAGTGAGATTGCTTCACATCATTGGGACACGGTAAGAAGCCGTGATGCCGTTCTTACCTTTAACAAGAAGAGCTTTGCTGAGATTCAAACCTTGATTGGCCAATTCAATTGGCGGCTCTGGGCCGAGAACGCTGGGGTGCCGATGGTGGCTCTTGAGAGCGTTGTTATTGCCCAACCCGACTTCATCGAGAACCTTGGCAAGATGCTAACTCGCTTCGAAGTTGAGAAGTGGCGCTCTTGGTTGACCTGGCACTTACTCTCAAGTGCCGCTCCATACTTAAGTAGCAAATTTGTAAATGAAAACTTCGCCTTTTATGGCACGACCTTGACTGGAATCCCAGTTCTTAAAGAGCGTTGGAAGCGCGGAGTCGCTCTAGTTGAAGGAGCCCTCGGAGAAGCAGTTGGCCAGTTCTATGTAGAACGTCACTTCCCTCCCGCGGCAAAGGCCCGGATGAGTGAGCTGGTCGCAAATCTCATTGAGGCATATCGCGTGAGCATTAATGAACTTACCTGGATGGGTGATGAGACAAAGAAGAAAGCGCTTGAGAAGTTATCAAAGTTCACGCCCAAGATTGGTTATCCCGATAAGTGGCGTGACTATTCAAAACTAGAGATCAAACGCGGCGATCTAATTGGAAACTTAGCTCGCATCTCAAAGTTCCGCAGCGATTATGAGTACAACAAAGTTGGCAAGCAAGTAGATAAATCTGAGTGGTTAATGACGCCACAGACGGTTAATGCTTATTACCACCCCTTGCTAAATGAGATTGTTTTCCCGGCCGCAATCTTGCAACCACCATTCTTTGATCTAGGCGCAGATGGCGCCGTGAACTATGGCGGAATCGGAGCAGTGATTGGACATGAGATTGGACATGGCTTTGATGATCAAGGTTCTCGCTACGATGGCGATGGAAATCTGAAGAATTGGTGGACTGATGAAGATCGCAAAGAATTCGAGAAGCGAACTTCAAGTTTGATAGCTCAATACAACGCACTTTCGCCAGAAGAAGCGCCAGATGTGAATGTAAACGGCGCACTTACTATCGGTGAGAATATTGGAGACCTTGGCGGCGCAACTATCGCCTATAAGGCCTACAAGATTGCTCTTGGCGGCAGTAGCGCTCCCGTCATTGATGGACTAACAGGTGACCAACGATTCTTTATCGGTTACGCCCAAGTCTGGCGGGGCAAGATGCGCGGTGAAGCGATGAAAGTTCGTATTGCAACCGATCCACATTCACCAGGTGAATTTAGATGTAATCAGATCTTGAAGAACTTGCCCGAGTTTCATAACGCCTTCGGCGTAAAAGCAGGCGATTCGCTATTTATGCCCAAAGAAGAGCAAGTAGCTATTTGGTAACTGTTTGTGCTCGAGTCTCATCTCGATGTTTGCGCAGATAAACCATAAAGGGTGTTCCACCGGTTCCCACAGCTGAGGGGTTTCCGGGCGCTTTTTGAGCCTGGGCATGTATGTATTGGCCAGCATATTCAAGATGCATAGCCCTGAAATCACCCAGTAGCTCAACCGATTGATTAAATAATTCGGAGGTTTTGGCTCTTGCAACCTTAGTTACAAAGTCCCGAACGCTTGGACCTTTCTCAACCGCTTCGATAAATTTCACATGCTGCGGAGGCATGTATTCACGCATCTCCATTAGATACTCGCGCAGTTCATCTCTCTCGTGCTCAATCCCAAGCACGCCATCTAGTGCGGGAACTATTGCGCTCTGGGCTCCGGTCTCGCCCCGATACTTCATACCTTTGCCACCTAAATCAGAAACTCCTTCGTATACGACACCGTTAGGTAGCGCTGGATTATTGCGCCATCCAAAAATATAAGGACGTACGCGGTGGAAATAAACATAGGGATCACACTTCTCAGGCATGCGAGCTAAAACGTCGTACATAGACTTAATTCCATCGCGTAATTGGGTCAGCGCAATATCGAGCGCATCGGCGTCATTTGCAACTACCGCTTTTTGAGCCAATTCGATTGCATGTAGCGCAATACCGGCTTTCTTCTCAATATCAATGTGAATAATTATGAACCACTCTTCATCTTGGCCGCCTAGAAAACATTGCAGAAGCGCGATATTTCCGCACTCAACACCATCACTTGCGCGAAGCCGATACCAATTATCAATTGAGTAGGAGGCGTAACTGAGTATTGGGGGCCGACCAACCAACTTTCCTACTTCATACCAGGGTTTTGCTAAGACTGAAGGGATTGTCTGTGCCGCAACTTCTTCAGACCATTGGTATGCCATTCCTATATATGAGAGCGCGAGCATCGCTCTTCTTATCTCACCTTCAACCTTAAGTGAGGAAACTTGAAAAGGAGGTAGCTCCTCAACGCGCTTTCTAAAATTGGAAGCCATTAAGTACTTCGGCAAATTCCTTGCCATCTCATCCCATGCTTCATTTCCAGGTGAGAGAGACTTGATTGGATCTTGATGTTGCATGTATCCCCATTCAGGGGAAAGCCCAAATTCAGCTAGAGATACTGCTTTTGTAGCCAATTTTTACCTCGCTGCGAGTCTTGCCTCGCGCCGCTTTCGCTGCTCGGCTGGGTCTGGGACAGGAACGGCTGCGATGAGGCGCTGGGTATAAGGGTCTTTCGCGCTCTTCAAGATCGCATCGCGGTCACCGACTTCTACCAATCTTCCATCCTGCATAACCGCAATCCGGTGCGCCAAGATATCTACGACTGCAAGGTCGTGAGAGATAAAGAGGCAGGCGAACTTCAACTTATCTTGAAGCTCGAGCAAGAGATCTAAGAAACGTGCTTGAACTGAAACATCAAGAGCTGAAGTTGGTTCATCTGCAATCAGAAGGTCTGGGGTTAGTGCAAGGGCTCGGGCGATACCAACGCGCTGGCGCTGTCCACCAGAGAGCTCATGTGGGAATCTATTTCTATATGAGCGCGGTAACTCAACCTGCTCAAGTAAATCTTCGACTTTGCGATTTAGCTCATCGCCTTTAGCCAGCTTGGCAAGGAAAATTGGCTCCCCGATTGATTCACCAATTGGAAGTCTTGGATTTAGCGAAGAGGCCGGGTCTTGAAAGACGATTCCAGTGTGGCGGCGGATTGGGAAGAGTTCTTTTTGTGAGGCTTTAGTTATATCTTTGCTAACAATTTCTAGTCGGCCAGATTTGACTGGTAGCAATCCGATAGCTGCTCTACCAACAGTGGTCTTTCCAGAGCCTGATTCACCAACAAGACCAACAATTTCGCCGGGGAAAATCTCAAGTGAGAAATCCTTGACCGCAGTAAATGCAGGAATACGACCACGCTTTGGATACTCAATAGTGACGTTCTCCATCTTCATAACTGGAGCCGCATCTCTCGCTACCTTCAATTCGCGCTTACGCGATGAACCTAACTTGGGAACTGCTGCAAGAAGTTCCTTTGTATAAGGGTGAGTTGGTCGATTAAAAACTTGATCAGAAGATCCATGTTCAACAGTGAATCCATCCTTCATAACCAAAATCTCATCAGCCATATCTGCAACAACGCCCATATCGTGAGTAATAAGCAGAATTGCTGAATTAAGGCGGGTCTTTAGGTTACGCATCAAATCAAGGATTTCAGCCTGAATGGTCACATCAAGTGCCGTTGTCGGCTCATCTGCAACAAGTAGCCCTGGGTCACATGCAAGTGCTTGGGCGATCATCGCACGCTGACGTTGTCCACCAGATAGTTGGTGTGGGTACTTATCAAAAGATTGTTCTGGGTTAGGTATTTCAACCATTGTTAGAAGTTCAATTGCGCGGTCACGAGCAGTCTTAGGTCCCATATCGAAGTGATTACGGAGCGTCTCTACGACTTGGAAACCAATGGTGTAAACCGGATTTAGCGCAGTCATCGGCTCTTGGAAGATGTAGGCAACTTCCTTGCCGCGGAACTTACGAAGGACTGAGCCCTTCGCTTTGATCATATCTTCATCTTTTACAAGAACGCTTCCGCTTCTACGAGCGTTTGTGGCCAGCAAGTCCATCAAGCCAAGGGCTGTGGTCGATTTTCCTGAACCTGATTCACCAACAATTGCTAGAACTTTTCCAGGATGAAGTTCGAAATTCATCTTTACTGCAGCTGGATACCAAACTCCATCGACCCAGAAGTCGACTGAGAAATCTTCTACCTTTAGGATCGGCTTACTCATGAGCGATAACCCCTATCGAAGACTTCTTCAAAACGGTGGTAACCCGGAAGTCTTCCGCGCTCGAGGAGCTGTTGTTTACACCGTGCTCGGTTACATCTTCTGTGCTGGCATGCTCTACACCGCATTTGTAGATAGTAATTACTCCGCTAGCGCCAATATTGCTCTCGCCGCAATCATAGCTTTTTTGAGCTTCTCGGTTTTCGCTTGTATTCAAAGACCAAGCATTCTCTTTACTGATCTCGGAATCGGAATCAAGAATCCCTTCTCCACCATCGTTCTTGATTGGAGCGATGTGAATGATCTCGAGACGAAGTTCGTTCTCACTATCGATTCTAAGCATGGTCCGATCCGTTGCTGGGCTGCTGTAGGACCCTCTAGATCTCAACATCGAAGAATCCATCCCGGTGACCTTCGGGAAATGCAGCGCGGTTCCCTCGCAATCAAAGCTGCAGACTCCCCCAAATCCGATTCGGGAGCTGCTGCTCATATTGCGCGGATCCGAATTGATGACAGAGCAAAAGTTCGAGGCGAGATTATCGAGCATAAGTGGGAAAGTCACAACATCTCGCTCATCGCGTACTCCATAACTGCTTTTGCGGCGCTTTTGGGTTTCTTTACCCTTTAATTTCATGGTTAGACACTCTCTCGCTTCATAACCTTTGCAGCCAACTTCTCTTTCTTTGTGATTCGCCGCTTCTGGCGTGGATCAAATGCATCGCGTAGTCCATCGCCAATAAAGTTAATACTTAGAGCGATCGAAATGATGAAGAATCCTGGGTACCAGAATAAGAATGGTCGCGTAGTAAATGCATCTTGGTATTGGTTGATCAATAGTCCAAGTGATACATCAGGAGGCACAACTCCGAAGCCAAGATAAGAGAGCGCCGTCTCGAGCAAGATTGCGCCAGAAAGAAGCAAGGTCACCGCAACAATAATTACACCAACGGCATTAGGCAGAATGTGCTTAAAGATAATCCGGCGAGTGGATGCGCCGGCCACACGGGCGGCATCGACGAACTCTCGCTCTCGTAATGTTAAGAACTCGCCTCGAACAAGACGCGATAGCCCAGTCCATGCAAACAAACCAAGATAAACCGCGAGGACGATTGCGCCTAAATTTCCAAACTTAGATCCGATAACCGAGCCGACGATAACGGCAGGAATTGTGATGATGAAATCAGTAAAGCGCATCAAAACATTGTCAATAACGCCACGGAAATAACCCGCTACGGCTCCTACTATCGTTCCGATTGTTGCTGCAAAGAATCCAATTACAAACATGACTTGGATGGAGCGTTGTGAGCCCTTCATTACAAGTGAGAAATAGTCGCGTCCAATGTCATCTTGTCCAAAGGGATGATCCCCAAGCCCAAAGCCATCTCCTCCTAAAAACTTCGGAACTACAGAGATAGTTGGGCAGCCAATGGTGTCATTTGGGCAATCGCCGAAGCGAAGTTCGGGAATATCGTCCGGATTCCACTTCCACCAACCATTTGTTCTTATCGGACCGAATTGCGAATCCACAGCCGAGAAAACCAAAATCATAATTGAGAAGAGAAAGAAAACTGAGAAGACGGCCGCTCGATGGCGAAGAAATCTACGTACGATTATCTGGCCCTGACTGAGACCCTCAACCTCTTTATTTGCAATTGCATTCTCGCCTGAGGCAACAAGTGAATCCTCTACTTTCTTCTTTTGCTTAATCATTTACCAGTTCCTACTCTGATTCTAGGATCAAGTGCTGAATAGAGAAGGTCCGCAATCAAGTTAGCAATGACGGCGAGCGATGCGGTAATAAAAAAGACGCCCATCAGTAAGTTCAGATCCTGAGTGTTGATAGCCCGATTAAAGAGAGTTCCCATTCCGTACCAACCAAACACGCGCTCGGTGATAATGGCACCACCCACAATTCCTGCAAAATCAACTACCATGATTGTCGTCAGAGGAATCATGGTATTTCTAAAAGCATGGCGCATAATTACGGTTCGCTCATTCAATCCTTTAGCGCGCGCAGTTCTAATGTAATCCTGGTTAAGAACTTCAAGGAGGGTTCCGCGCGAATACCGGATGTAGCCAGCGAAGGAAATTAAAGTAAGGGCAATCGTTGGCAAGAAGAGATGAATCAAGATATCCAGAGTGCTAATCCAAAATTCATTCTGTGGTAGAAGTTCTTTCGCCTGGCCGAGCGTTGGAATAGGGCGGAAGTTAACAGCGCCATCTTCCATGTAAGGCTTCCAGGTCTGCATGAACTTATCCACGACTATCAAATGAGCAGAAAGTAAACCGGTCAAGATTGTTGTGCGGATGACTGGACCGCGATCAATACGAGCAAATAGGAATGAGACTGCGACCGCGACCGCCACGGTTATGAGCGCATAACGGAGGAGTTGTGGAATCGAGGAAGAGGAATTAAGCGAAGAAGAAACTGCAAAGTAGGAAATCAAAGTTAAAGGAGCCATTGTTAATGAAGAATAAAGTGCGGCTTTATTGTTTAAACCGGTACTTAGATAAGTTATTCCAAAAGCAATTCCGACCGAGAGCAACCCAATTAGGACTGGGCCAAGTGCCGGATCTAAGAACCAGTTTGCCTGATCAATAAATGTGAGAGCAATAAATGTTCCGATAAATACACCTGTGAAGGCTTTCCAGAAACCAGCTCTTGTTCGCCCAAAAAGCGCGCCCCAGAAGAGGGCGCCCACGAGCCCTATTCCAATCTTCCACGGCAGCGTTACCGAGGGATCAGCCAAGAAAGTATTGAATTGAATCGCTAGGTACTGCTTTAGCAATACGGCCACCCAGAAAATTGGTAGCGAAAATAGAAGGAAGGCGACGAAAGTCATCGAATAATCAAACCTTGAGTATTGGCGAAGAGCGGTTACGATTCCGAGCGCAATACCTACGATAATTGCAAAGATTGTTGCAAAAATCACGAGCCGAATTGTTATCGGCATAGCTGCTGAAATTTCATTAATAACAGGGGTGCGAAGTCGAGTTGCTCCAAAATCTGGGTTCCCAGTAAAAATGCCGAGCACTCCACGTAGCCAGATGAAGTAGCGAAGAGGCGGCGGCACATCAAGCCGGAGGAATCTTTCAAGCTCCTGGATTTGGGCTTCAATTTCAGGATCAGTACTAAAGCGAAGATCCCCGATGGGATCGCCCGTTATTGCAGTTAAGTTATAAAGTATAAAACTTGAACCAAAGAGGATTAGAAAGAGGACACCAAGGCGGCGGATGATAAAAGCAAGCATCAAACTCCCTTTCTAACTGAATCCTCGTATATCAGGAACAAGGTCATGCTATACATAAGTAAAGGCCTTAGGGGTCTTAGGCCCCCAAGGCCTCCACTTATCGGACTGTTAGAACTAATTCTTGTGAATTAGTACTTCCAATCGAAGAAGTTCCACTCCTTGACCGGGGATAGAGCGCTCAACTTGACGCCCTTCAGGTCAGAATCGTATGCCAACACCGCTGGGTGCTGGTAGAGCGGAAGTGTGTATGCGTTTCCAAAGACGGTCCTTTCGATCTTGATAAACGCAGTTGCAAGAGGTCCTTGTGCCATTGGACGTGAGAAGACATCGTCCAGGTTTGCATCTAGTCCTGATCCACCATTTGAACCGCTATAGTTATTGGCTCCATCTGAGCGCCAGTTAGCGCGGATAGTACCTTGTGCAGTGCTGGTTGCAGCCCATGCAAAGAATGTCGCGTCATACTTCGAGTTACGAAGTTGCGGTGACCAATCAACAACGGTATCCATCACGGTATCAAAGCCGCACTTACCCATATTGGCATCAATGAGGAGAGCTTGTGCAGCTCTACGAGCATTGTTACCAGGGACTAGGAAGTTAACTTTTACTGGATTGGATAATGCATTTGGGTAGTACTTTTTGACGATTGCAAGAGCGCGCCTGTTCTTCGAGTCTTGGTCGCCTTCGTAATACTTAGAGCCATTTGCAGTTACGACTTTGTTGTATAGAGGATCAACCGTTGTTGGAACGGTGATCGAACGCAAAGGAACGATGTTTGGATTAATGGTACGAACCAACTTAGTTACGATTTCATCGCGAGGTACGCAGAGCAAAAATGCTCGACGAAGTTGGGTTGCCTGCTCACCATTTCCAGCAAATGGGCCGGTATATGGGGTTCCACCAGTGCTGTAGTAAGCGCCAGAGCGTACATCTACGTGCTCGTATGCGCCACCCAATCCACCTTCAGTGGAAACGCCGGAAATCTTCTTTAGGGCAGCAACGCCGTCAGCCGTTTGCTGTCCTGAGTAGATTGTAATTTCGCCGTTAGCTAGAGCCTGAATTGCAGGATTCCCATCAGCTACATACTTCTGGATAATGTTTTTGATGTCACCGGAAACCGCTGGTCCTGAATTGTAACTCGTGTTGGCCTTCAGAGTCGTTGATTGACCCTTAATTGCGCTAACTACGGTGAATGGGCCATTACCGACCCAGAGAAGTGGGTTTGTGGTCGCAGCGTTAACATCTTGGATGTTGTACGAAGTTGACCAGACCTTCCCAATATCCTTCAGCAGAGCTGTTGACTTCGCCTTGTACGCAGCAAGGAAGCGATCTTTAGCAGCTTCATTAGCAGCAACGGTTTGAAGCGCGGACTTACCTTCTGCAATATGTACATAAGCATGAACTGGACGTGGGCCAACCACTGATAGCCACCAATCGGGGAACTTCTGCTTATACAGAACGGTCATAGACATGTTATCTGCGCTGATTATTGGGTCGCCAGCTGAGAATTGTGAGTATGTGCTTGAGGAAATACCGGATGAATTAAAGTCAAACTTCTTATCTCCGTCCCAGTTGCCAATCCCCGCAGCCTTCGCATAATCGCGGCTGTAGATGACGTGTGAGAGTAGAAGATCAATCGCATTGATCGGTGTTCCATCTGAGTAGACACGGCCGGGCTTCACTGTGTATTGAACACGGAAGTCGGTCGCCTTGTTTGATACAACTTTGTAAGTACCGAATGTCGTGTTCTGTATCCAGTTACGGTTGTTATCGTAATAACCAAAGCCGATTCCAGTTAGAGCTCCGATGGTTGAGTTAGTTACTAGGTTGTAACCAACGACAGCGGAGTTAAATCCGGAGAGTGGATTTGTTTCATAGAGAATGACAGTTCCGCTCTTTGCTGCCTTCGCAGGCGTAAGCATCGATGCCGCTAGCAAAATTGATAGCGAACCGACAAGAACTGTTCTCAATGTATTTTTCTTCAAGAGAACCTCCTATAGGTTTTCGTTTTAGGGCCCCGCGGTAAGAAGTCGACTGTCTCGCCGAAGGTCACCCATCGAGGGACCCGTGAGTCTGCCCGAATTGCTCGATTTCGACAACATTTGCCCGCGCAAAATCATGCGGGTTTGGGTAACAATTTCGTTGCCAAAGGGGCCATTTCTTCAGAAAAACGCCCTTTTGGCCCTACTTTAGAAGCGGAAAATGGCAGGAGACCTCAGCGCCCTCGACAATGCGAAGCTCCGGACGCTCGCTCGCACATTTGGCCTGGTCTGTCTCACTTCGGGCTTTTGTAACAAAGCAACGGTTATGGAACCGGCAGCCACTAGGCGGATTAATCGGTGAAGGAAGTTCACCCTCAAGAATGATCCGCTCTCTAGATTTCTCCACTTTTGGATCTGGGATCGGAACCGCTGAGAGAAGCGCTTTTGTATAGGGATGATGAGGTGAATTGAAGACTTGCGCGACTGCGCCGCTTTCTACAATCGATCCTAAATACATAACCGCAACATAATCAGCAACATGTTGAACGACCGCTAGATCATGAGAGACAAATAAATAGGAGATCCCCAATTTCTCTTGAAGCTCCGCCAATAGATTTAGAACGCCAGCTCGAACGCTCACATCAAGTGCTGAGACTGGCTCATCAAGAATTAGAATTTTTGGATTTAGCGCAAGCGCTCTTGCAATCACAATGCGCTGACGTTGGCCACCAGAGAATTCTGAAGGGAAGCGATTTGCATGCGCCGGATTGAGGCCAACAAGTTCAAGGAGTTCTTGCATTCTTGTGAGTTGCTCACTCTTTGAAACTGAGAAAACTTCCATTGGTTCCATAATTGCCTCACCGATTGGCAGTCGCGGATCCAGAGATGCAAAGGGATCTTGAAAGACGATTTGTAAATCTTTGCGAATTGCAAGCCGCTCGCTCTTAGAAAGTTCAGATACATTTTTTCCAAAAACAACGATCCGCCCGTTCTCAGGGGCAACTAAATTCATAACTTCAAGAAGTGTTGTTGTTTTTCCACAACCAGACTCTCCGACAATCGCAAGACACTTACCTTGTTCGAGCGTAAATGAAATCTTGTCGACCGCATAAACCGATCCGACTCTTCTTCGGAAGACATTTCCCTTAAGCAGCGGGAATGACTTACTTAAATTACTAACTTCTAGTAATTTCACATCAGAAGTGCTCTTTACATGGCCCTTAGTAACTTCAGTTGGATAGAGCCGCCCTGCGCTAACAAGCCCGGCAATTTCATCTTTGCGAAGACATGCAACGCTCCTATCGCCTTCAAACGCCTCCAAATCAGGGACCTTTGAGTCACAAATTTCGGTGTAGGCAGGACACCTTGGGGCGAAAGCACATCCGGGAGGCAGAGCAACCGGCGATGGTGGTGAACCAGCGATTGATACCAATCGACGTTTTTCACTCTCATCAACTCGTGGAATCGAGCGAATCAATCCGATTGTGTAAGGCATTGCTGGATTTTCAAAAACTTTCTCAATTGGTCCTTCCTCGACGATCTTGCCCGCGTACATAATCGCAATTCGATCAGCGAGCCCTGCGACAACTCCCATGTCATGGGTTACAAGAACAACAGCTGCACCTGTTAGTTGGCTAGCGCGCTTTAGTAACTCTAAAACTTGAGCCTGGACCGTTACATCGAGTGCGGTAGAAGGTTCATCGGCAAGAATTATCTTTGGCGCATTTGCAATCGCCAGGGCAATCATGACGCGCTGGCGCATTCCGCCCGAGAACTCGTGCGGATAAGACTTCACTCTCTCAAAGGGACGCGGGATTCGCATTTCATCAAGTAATTCACCGGCGCGCTTGAGGGCATCATCGTAGGAAATTTCTTGATGGATCAAAAGCGCCTCGGCAATTTGATGCCCGATAGTTTGTACAGGATTGAGAGCTGAGAGTGGATCTTGAAAGACCATAGCAATATCGCGACCACGATGCTTGGACATCTCTTGATCACTGAGTTGTAAGAGGTTCTTACCGTCTAACAATATTTCACCACTGACTCGCGCCGAATTTGGGAGCAATCCAATTGTTGAAAGCGATAGAACGGACTTACCAGAACCGGATTCACCAACAACTCCAAGCACTTCGCCCGGGAAAATATCTAGCGAGACATTTCGAACTGCGTTTACCGTTCCTGATTCACTTGGAAAAGTGACTGAAAGACTCTTGATCTGTAAGACAAGTGTTTTCTTCATGATTTACGCCCTGATTTCGACCCTGGATCGAAGGCGTCTCGTAGCCCATCCCCAATCAAGCTGATTGCAAGCACGGTGAGAATTAGTAATCCGCCCGAGAACATAAATAGCCATGGATAGGTAAGCGCCGAAGCAGTTCCCTCGGCAATCAGCGATCCTAAAGAAACATCTGGGGCACGAACTCCAAATCCAAGATAAGAAAGACCAGTTTCACTAAGAATCGCGCCTCCGACATTTAAAGTTCCATCGATAATCAATAGCGAGGCCATATTAGGAATTAAATGCTTTGAGATTATTTTTCTTGTAGGTACGCCCATGTATCGCGCCGCGCGAATGAAATCACGTTCTCGAAGGCTCATCGAAACACTTCGGACAATTCGCGCCGTAATCATCCAATTAAATGCCGCTAACAGAACAACTAAGAGTAGCCAGCCGCTGGATTGATACCAACGCGAAAGAATTGCCAAGATCAAAAATGACGGCAATACCAAGAGCAAGTCAACAAGCCACATTAAACCTTTATCGGTTCTTCCCATTAAGTAGCCAGCCGTGGCGCCAACTATTGCAGCGATACTGGTTGAGAAGACTGCAACTAGAAGCCCGATGAGAAGTGATTTCTGCAGACCTCTTATGGTTTGCGCGAATACATCTCCTCCAACCTGACTAGTTCCAAAATAATGACCGTCATCAAAGGATGGTGCTGTCAGTCCACCGCCATACGGGCTATCGATAAAGGCATTGAAATCAAGTCCGTTTTCTTTAGATAAATCCCATGTCCAAGGCGTCAAGTAGGGACCGAGAACTGCAAGCGCGGTGATAAAGAGCAGAGTTCCAAGTCCGAATACCGCAGACTTATTACGGAAAAACCTTCTAACTATCAGCTGTCGACGCGAAAGCGTCTCATCCTTGGCTTGGTTCAATTTCTTCTCGCTCATCGGATTCTCACTCTTGGATCAAGTGCAGCAGTTAAAACATCAGCTAAAAAGCCGGCAAACAGCACCAATATCGCTGTAAATAGCACGATTGCAGAGACCGAATTAATGTCGTTTGTATTTACGGCTCTTATGAACCACTCTCCCATTCCGTACCAACCAAAGATTGACTCGGTAAATGCTGCACCAGCAATCAACAAGCCAAATGAGTAGGCAAAGAAAGTCGCCATCGGAAGTACCGCAACTCGAAGTCCATGTTTAAAGAGTGCCTGACGTTTTGTGAGCCCTTTAGCCCGAGCGGTACGGAGATGATCGCTACCGAGAACATCTAACATCGAATTTCTTTGCCACCTTGAGTAAAAGGCAATTCCTCCCAAAGTGAGAGAGAGCGTTGGCAGAATCATGTGCTGAAGGGAGTTCACAAATAACTCAAATCCGGAAATTTCTGGAGTATTCAATCCGACTGTATAGAAAAGAGTAAAGCCCAATTTTTCATTAATGAAAACGGCAAAGAATTTAAGAAGAATTGCAATTAAGAAAACTGGGGTTGAAAGGATTATGTATGAGGAATATCCAAAAGTTCGATCAAAAAACTTATATTGTCGAACCGCGCTAATAACACCAATTAAAACTCCGAAAACTGCTCCCAAGATTGATCCGAGAATGAGCAACCTAAAACTGACCCAGATACGATTCTTAAACTCTTCGTTAACGGATTCACTAAAAATTGTTTTACCAAGATCACCCTTTACAACGCCACCGACCCACGTTCCATAGCGCTGCAAGACGGGGTCTTGATCATTCATATTTACTTGAGTGAGAATGCTGTTAATTGTGTTCTCGGGAACGGGCGGATTTCTACCAAGGAAATTTTCACGAGGATTTAACGCCGAGGCAGCAAGAAGATAGCCAGCCGTAGTTGCGATTATTACAAGAAGTAGAAAGTTGGCGAAGCGCTTAGCGATGAAACCCAACAATTCCTTGAAACCCCCGTGATTGGTATGACAGGCTAAAGGCTAGCCCTACTTTGGGGCGAAAATACGCGGTTACTTCAGGTTTTTCCCAAGTAGGTCTAGCATGGGAGATAAATCATCCGGGCTTAACTCCGGTTGTTTAACCTATAGGTAAACCGAAAGGTGAAGAAAGAATGAAGAAAACCCTCACAGCAGTGTTCGCCGCGATAAGTGCACTTTCGTTGGCAATCACCGCTCTCGTGTCCGTACCTGCAGCGAATGCAGCTGGCGCAACGAGCATAAATGCTCAGCCAGTTTCAAAGTTAAAGCAGGGCGGCACTCTTACCCTCCCAATTCTCTATCCGCCAATTCAATACAACATCAGTCATCCAGATGGTAACGATGCCGATGTAAGCGGAATGATGGGAATGACGCTTCCAAGTTTGATTTTCTTTGATTCAAACGGAAAGCTTCAAATTGATAAGAACTATGTTTCCGCATTTGAGCAGACAAAGGCTTCGCCACAAACTCTGCGCATCGTTCTAAATCCTAAGGCGATTTGGAGCAATGGTAAGAAAATCACACTTGCTGACTTCGTCGGACATTGGAAGGCGATGAATGGCAAGGATGAGGCCTACCAAGTTGTCTCCACCCAAGGCTACGAAGACATTAAGTCTGTCAAGGCTGGGGCAAACGCAAATGAAATCATCGTAACGATGTCAAAGGCATATCCAGATTGGCAATCACTCTTCTCTGGTTTGCTACCAACATCACTGACCAAAGATGCAGCGACTTTCAACGATGCATGGCGCACCGAGCCAGCACTTGGATCTGGTCCATTTATTTTCGAATCAGCAAACGCTGATCAGACCACCGTTGTTTGGGTTCGTAATCCAAAGTGGTGGGGCGCTAAGCCACTTCTAGACAAGGTGATTTACCGTGCAATTCCACCTTCAGCTCAATATGCAGCTCTGGCAAATAACGAGATTCAATACATGGATCTTGCAACAGATGCCAACTCGTTGAAGCTGGCTCGTGCGAATTCCAAGCTACAAGTACATGACGTCCCAGGCGTTGGAACATGGGAACACATTGACATCAACTCCAAGAATCCGATTCTTGCCGATGTAAATGTACGTCGCGCACTAATGGTGGCCTTAAATCGCCAAGTTATCGCAGAGGCAAACACAGGTCTCTTCGTTAAGAATCCAGTTGTTAAGAACAACCGCACCTTCTATGAAGGTCAGGCATGTCATGTTGATGCATCCGGTAAGTACGGCAAGAAGAATGTCGCACTTGCAGATGAACTTCTTGATAAGGCTGGCTGGAAGGCAGCAACAACTGCGACTGAAAAAGATTCAAATGGTAATAACAAGGTAGTCGGTCTGCGTTACTACGCCGGCCCAGCCAAGGCTGGGCTCGTAGCAAATCAACCAATGACTATTAAGTTCACTTATCCAACCAACTATCCAAACCGTGCAAATATCGCCACCCTAACTCAAGCGATGCTCCGTGCGGCTCCAATTGGTATCGATCTGCAACTTCGCGAAGTTCCACGTGCTGACTACTTCTCCAAGTATGTCGATGTAGAACTTCTTGACTTTGAACTCGTTACCTTCGCTTGGTCTGGTTCCTCATTCCCAATTGGCGGTTCGATGAATATCGTTGCAAAGGATTCAAATCAGAACTACGCCAAGGACTCAGTAACTCCTGAAATGGATGCGCTAATCAAGAAAGCTTCTAGTGAGCTTGATCCGGTTAAGCGCTGCGACCTTGCAAATCAGGTAGAGAAAGCCCTTTGGAACAATGGATACAACATCCCTCTTTATATGTGGCCAGGAACATCGGCTACTACAAAGAAGCTAGCGAACTTCGGATCATTTGGTCCTACTTCGCTTGATTGGACCAAGGTTGGTTTCATGAAGTAATGCCCTAGGGCATAAAGAGAATAAAGAAGGAGGCCTCGCGAAAGCGGGCCTCCTTCTCTCTTATACAAAAGTTTTTTACGGCACCCGGCCCCTAGCACTCTCAATTTTTTGAGTTGTAAGAAGCGGTGCAGCAAATGCAAAGATAGTAAGACCGAGGATTAGAGAGGCAAAGTAGGGAGTTCTTAAAGCCATCTCTCTCGATGTTAAGAGCTGGCTTATGCTTACTATCACTCCGCCAAAAAGCGTGCCAATTGGCATACTCCCCCAGGCAAAAAATCGATAGACGCTATTTACTCTTCCCAAAAGCTCAGAAGGAATAATGCTCTGTCTTAACGAAACCGTAATGACATTCCAAAGAACGGCAAAGATAGTTGAGCCGAAGATCATTGCCCAAACAACAATCCAATTTGATGAAAGTCCAATCACAAGTCCTGTGAGTGGCAAAACTAGAAGAGTGAGATACAGAGAAGGACCACTTCCTAGTCGCTTTGAAATCTTGGGGCCCAACACACCGCCCAACGCTCCACCTACGGCTCCGGCCGTTCCTAGAACGGCAAATTCGAAGACAGAAGTTTTGAGAATTTCTTGAGCAAAAAGAATAAATGTTGCCGCAGTTATTGAACCTACAAGATTCATTGCACCCAGAATTATCGCCATCGGTCGAAGTAAAGAGTGGCTCCAGAGCCAACGAAAACCCTCTTTAATCTCAGCGCTAAAACTAGTCCTCTTAACGGGATTGAGCACTGGTTCAACTTTTGTAATGCGAGAAATTAATCCAATTAGAGCAGCTGCTACAAAAAAGGTTGAACTATGAATGAAGAAAGGGAGATAGATTGCGACTCCAAGCAAGAAACTTGAGATTGGTGGGCCGATAAAACTATTCATTACATATTCCGCTGACCAGAGTTTTCCATTTGCGCTTTCAAGTTTTTCTTTTTCAACAACTGATGGCAAAAATGTTTGTCCCGCGTTGTCTCGAAGCACTTCCGTAAAACCGAAGAGTAATGAAACAAGCAATAAGAGTGAGTAAATAAAGTAGTTAGTTTCCAAATCTAGAGCCGTAGTGATATCACTTAAATCAGGTAGCGAATTACGCTCAAAAAAGACAATTATGGCAAGAAGCAGGGCAAGCACTCCTTGAAGAATATTCATTGAGACAATAATTTTTTTACGATCATATCGATCCGTGATAACTCCAGCCGGAAGAGTAAATACTAACCAGGGCAGCCTGCTCATTACCGCAATCAAGGCGATGAGGAATGGATCGCGAGTAACGGCCGAGGCTAGCCAGGGAAATGCAACGCTAGCTAAGCCATCTCCCAAGTTGCTCGTAGCATGTGCGCTCCAAAGTCGCCAATAGTTCTTCCCTAACTTTGCGGAATTATCACTCACCGAAAAACTCTAGCCCACATCTTTCCATTAACTTAATGGTTCAATTGAGCGCTATGGCCTTTTCGTTTGCGGTCTCAAGAACCATCCCTGGTGAGCGCGGGCGAAGCGGTTCAATTCAAACACCACACGGCGAAATAAAAACCCCCGCATTCATTCCAGTCGGCACAAAAGCCACCGTTAAATCAGCACTTCCAGAATCAATTTCAGATCTTGGAGCACAGGCAGTTCTAGCAAACGCCTATCACCTTTATCTACAACCAGGACCCGATACTCTCGATGAGGCCGGTGGTCTTGGAAAATTCATGAATTGGGATAGACCAACTTTTACTGATAGCGGCGGATTTCAAGTCATGTCACTTGGGGTTGGATTCAAAAAAGTCATAGATATGACCGGGGATTCACGCAACTCAGATGAATTAATTGCCGAAAAGCGGGAACGACTTGCTCATGTGGATGATGACGGAGTCACCTTTAAATCTCATCTTGATGGATCGATGCATCGCTTTTCACCAGAAATTTCTATGCAGGTACAGCATAAAATTGGCGCTGACATAATCTTTGCTTTTGATGAACTTACAACCCTTCATAACACACGCAAGTACCAAGAGGGCTCCTTAGAGCGAACCCGACTATGGGCGATTAGATGTCTTGATGAACATAAGAAGTTGACTGATGCAAGATCAAGTAAGCCATATCAAGCTCTATTTGGCGTGCTACAAGGCGCACAATACGAGGACTTAAGGCGAAAGGCTGCGAGAGATTTGGGCTCGATGTCATCTAGCGGAATTGAATTTGATGGCTTTGGAATCGGTGGGGCGCTAGATAAGTCAAAGCTCGGCACGATAATTAGTTGGGCTGTTGACGAATTACCCATCAACAAGCCCCGCCACTTGTTAGGGATTGGCGAACCTGCTGATCTATTTGCTGGAGTTGAAAATGGAGCCGATACCTTTGATTGCGTAGCTCCAACCCGAGAAGCGCGGACCAGCGCGGTCTACTCACCTACGGGCCGCTTTAATGTTTCAGGTGGTTCCTATCGCCGCGATTTCTCACCAATTGATTCTTCCTGCGCCTGCTACACATGCAAAAACTACTCTCGTGCCTATATAAATCACCTATTTCGAGCCAAGGAGATTCTCGGTCCTACCCTCGCCACAATTCATAATGTTTACTTCATAGTAAATCTAGTGGAGAAAATGCGCGAAGCGATTGAGCGCGGTGACTTTAAAGAATTTAAGAGAGAATTTCTTGGACGTTATAAGGGATCTGAATAAGAGAATTACGAACTTAAGTATCGTTCGGGTCGGTTAGAACAGAACCTGATTAAGAGTGAGGCGATAACGGTTGTAAGAATCACATAAGTGATTGTTAAAGATTGTAAATCTTTTGCAAATGTGGCACTTGCAGCAAGTCCAGCAATCACAATCGAAAATTCCCCTCTTGGTATAAGAATTGCGGCAACGCGCATGACTCCGCGTTCTTCGGCTTCATCTTTCATGGCCCACCAAGCAGTAAGCCACTTTGAGCCAACGCCAATCACTGTGAGAAGTAGCGCGGGTATTAATACCGAAGGGATATCTAGCGGATCAGTTTGTAATCCGAAAAAGAGAAAGAAAATTGCTGCGAAGAGATCGCGTAGCGGTGCGAGTCGAACTCGAGCCACAATTGCAACATCACCGGTAAGAATAAGTCCCACAAGAAATGCAGCTACGGCGCCAGAAAAACCAATGTAAGTCGCAAGACCTGAAGCTAGAAGCGCCGCTCCAAAGACGGTAAGTAAAAGCGTTGCGGAATCGCCCATAATGTTGGGAGCGTGCGGAATATGAAGTCCGCGCGCAGCAAGTAGAAGCGCTCCCCCGGCAATCAATAGCGCAATTGAAATTGAAATCAATCCAGTCACGAGTGCCACTGAGGCGATAATCGCACTGAGAATTGGAAGATAAACGGCGAGAAATAGGTCTTCAATAACAAGAACGCTGATTGCGCGTTTAGTTGAATGCAGACCGGTAAGAGAGCCATCTTTTATTAGCTGGGCAGCGATTCCAGATGATGAAACAAATGTGATTCCACCTAATACAAGCGCGCCTACCAAGCCCCAACCCATTAGAAAGCCGAAGAGAGCGCCGGGGGCTCCGTTTAGAATCACATCAACAAATCCAAGAGATTTTCGTGCTTTTACTGTCTCTACTAACTCGCCCGCAGAATATTCGAGCCCCAAAAGTAATAGCAGCAGAATTGCGCCGATCTGAGCCCCTAGGTTTAAGAAATCATCACTCAGATTCAACTCAACTATTCCGCCATTACCGAAAAACAATCCGGCACAGAGAAAGATTGGAACTGCGGAGAATTTTAATCTAGAGGCAAAGAATGCCGCGATCCCAAGAGCGATTAAAACCAAACCAATTTCGCCAAGAACTAATCCATCTTCTTGAGTTAGCTGAGCCGCGAGTTGCATTATCTAATTCTCTAACCTTGCGCTGCTTTAACGCCTTGCTCAAGATGAGCCCGAACATGGCGCGACATCATTGATACATAATTGAGAATTGTGATCTGCTCGCCATTAGGTCTCGTTCCTCTTCTAGCTAGCTGGCTCTCACTAAGTGACTGAAGAATTTCAATATTGCCTCGCCTTAGTGAGGTGAAAGAATCAATTGAAGTCTTTGGATCTCTATCAAGCTTTATGACCGCAAAAGCATCTTCGTCCCAGGAGCTAAATTTGTAGCCTTCTGAAGTGAGCATCATCCGCATACGAAGCGCGAGTGATATTTCAGCATCGGCTAAATGTGCGAGGCATTGAGAGGCAGTCCAGCCACCATCGGCCGGTTTTTTATCCATGCTTAGTGAAAAGACCGCAGCGAACCGCTCAACTTCCTCGATATCAGATTTGAATTGATCTATTACTTCTTTGCTCATGCCTCGAATCTACCCGAGAATGCTTAAGGGCAATACGCTCTTCCCTGATGAAGACGCATCGTTCAAATGTCTATGCACGAAATGGCGTAGTTGCAGCAAGTCAGCCACTAGCTGTCTCGGCTGGACTGGAAATCTTGCGCCGAGGCGGAAGCGCTATAGATGCCGCAATTGCGGTTAGCGCGGTCCTTGCCGTTACTGAGCCGGGTGCATCACATCTTGGTGGTGATGCCTTCGTCATCACACATAACGCGCTGAAGAAAGAACAGGTCGCATTTAACGGAAGTGGCGAGGCGCCTCATCAAGCAACAAGTGATCAATTCAAGGGGAAAATCGATCATCACGGATTCAAAGCCGCAACCGTTCCCGGTCTGGTATCAACGTGGTTTGAGATTCATCAATACGGCGGCAATTTACCGATTAGTGATCTTATGCAGCCGGCAATCGAATATGCATCCTCAGGAATCCCAGTCACTTCTGGATTTGTAAGACGTATCGCACACCACCTTAAGCAATATCCCGAAACTTCGCTCTTTGAAGAGTTGAAGTTTTCTCGCTCCCTTAAAGCCGGAGAATTGTTGCTACAAGAACAACTCGCTAACTCTCTTGAATCAATTGCCCATGAAGGTCGCGCTGCCTTCTATCAAGGAGAAATCGCACAAGCTCTTATAAAGGCAAGTGGTGGTTGGTTTAGCCCCGAAGATCTAGAAAAACATAGAACAAGAAAAATTTCTCCGCTAAAGGTCAACTATCGCGGAGTTGATGTCCATGGCCAACCTCCCCCAAGTCAAGGAATGATTTTGATGGAGGAGCTACTTATTACAGAAGGTTTTGATCTTGCATCGCTATCTGAAGCTGAACGAATTCATCTCATGGTCGAAGCTAAAAAAATCGCTTTCCAAGATAGATATGAAATTCTTGGTGATCCAGAGTTTGTAGATATGCAAATTGACGAGCTCTTTAGTCAAGCTTCGATCAAATCAAGGCAGAGACTTATTGATAAAGAGAGGGCGAATGTTCAACCCGTTAATTACAACCAAGAAGGTAGCGATACGACATATTTCTTAACCGCAGACCGCGATGGCAACGCTGTTTCGTGGATTCAGAGCGTCTTTCATGGCTTTGGAGCATCCTGGGCTATACCGGGTACAGGAATAATTATGAACAATCGATTAACTGGGTTTTCACTTGATGCGAAGTCCCCGAATTTCATCACTCCTGGAAAGCGCCCGGCACATACTCTTAATGCTTGGCTGGCTACTCGAAAAGATGGCTCACTAGCGCATGTCGGCGGCACCCCAGGTGCAAATATTCAAGTACAAACTAACTTCCAGTTAATCATTAATGCGATTGATCTCAAGCTATCTCCTCAAGAAAACGCTGAGGCACCCCGTTGGCAACATCTAAATGGTCCTTCTTACTCAGATGCGGAAGAAAACTTCAACGGTCTATTACAAATCGAGAAGCGAGTTTCGCCTGATGTCATCAACGAACTCAAAGAACTCGGACATGAAGTGCAAGAGATTGGTGAATTCGCACATGGCTCCTCAGTTCAACTCTTAGAGGTTCGTGAGGATGGTACTTATGTAGCCGGTTCTGACCCGAGAACTGAGGGTCATGCCGCCGGCATCTAATAGAATCTGACTATGAAACTCTTTGATGAACTCGGTGGCCCCTTTGATTTGATTTTTGGTCTACCTGTTCATCCGCTAGTTGTTCACTCAGCCGTAGTTCTAGTTCCACTAGTTGCTTTCGCCGGTCTTGCGATGTCATATATTCCTAGTTTTTCGAGGAGATACGGGAAAGTCGTTTTGATCCTTGCGGTCGTTGCTCAAGTCTCACTTTTTGCAGCGAAACTAAGTGGTAAATCATTTGAAGAGAGGCTCGGCAAAGAAGTAGAGCGTCACGCTGAGTTTGGCGAAATTGCTCCTTTTACCTTTATTCCACTACTAGTGCTTCTCTATCTTCGCTGGCGCCTGGATCGCGAAGGTGCAACTACTGGGTCTCCCGCTCTTCGCCGGCTCGTCTCAATCCTCCTTGTCGCCGCCGCTATTTTCGCGCTGATCTATATCTTCCTAACCGGTCACTCCGGCGCCGATTCAGTTTGGGGATTTGTTAAAGATCTTTAATTAATGCTTACTGATTCGAAAGAGCAAAACGCTAAGTAGTCCGCTTATAAGCGAGCCAAAAATTACTGCGGTTACAGCTAGATCTTGGGTAGCGCCAGGATCAAAGGCCAATTTGGCTATGAAGATTGCGACGGTAAAACCAATACCTGCCGTGCTTCCCGTAGCGATTAACTTTAAGCCACCTCCACCTTCGGGCAACTCGGCAATTTTCGCCTTTGCTGCACTCTTTGCGACAAGGAAAATTCCGAATGGTTTGCCAAGAACTAGGCCGGCCATGATTCCCCAGGCGATTGGTGAAGTGAGGGCATCGCTGATTGATTCGGAATTAAGGACCACCCCTGAGTTTGCAAACGCAAAAACCGGTACCACAAAAAGCACTGATAAGTTATGAAACCTTACTTCTAATCTCTCGACAATCGTGACGACGCCATCTTCATCATCGCTCCAGCTCTTATCCAACACCGGAGTGGCGGGAGCAAGTATTCCCATGATTACACCGGCAAGAGTCGGGTGAAGACCTGCGCGATAGAGGCTGTACCAGAGCGCTAAGCCCACAAAGATATAGGCGACCATATTCATAACCTTAATTCGCTGCAAGAAGAGGACTGCGATTACTGCGAGTACGCCACCTGCCAACCAAGAAAAAACAACTCCAGTTGAATAAACAATCGCGATAATAAGAATTGCGCCTATGTCATCGATTACAGCAAGAGCCAACAAAAAAGCTTTTAGCCCTTGTGTTACTCGAGTACCCATTAAAGACAAAACTCCTACTGCCAAAGCAATATCAGTCGCTACCGGAATTGCCCAACCTTCTGCGGCAACATCACCGGCGATTGCTAAATAAATTAGAGCGGGTATCAGCATGCCACCGAGTGCGGCGAAGAAAGGTGCGGCAGCTTGGCGCAGCTTTGATAGGTGCCCCGATGAAATCTCGCGCTTTATCTCTAGACCAACTACGAGGAAGAAAATTGTCATCAATCCATAATTAATGACTTTTAAGATAGTCATATCTAGATAAATTCCAATTGCATCGACCTTGAAATCGATACTCAAGAGATCAAAATATCTCTGCGAAAGCGGAGAATTAGCGGCAACCATTCCAAGCACCGCTGCAATGAGTAACAAAATTCCAGAGGAGCTCTCGCGCTGTAAAAAGTCTCGAAGTGGCGATATCCGGCGGCTCATGTGATAACTATGCCAAATCGCCCCCTACTAGGCTTGGAATATGGCCTCTCTATTCGAACCTCTGAAAATTCGTGGCGTCACATTTTCAAATCGCATCTGGGTCAGTCCAATGTGCCAATACTCAGGAATAGATGGAGTCGCTACAGCTTGGCATGATGTTCATATCGGCTCATTTGCAACCGGCGGCGCAGGAATGATCATGATGGAGGCAAGTGGAGTTGTACCTGAGGGGCGAATCTCAACCGCCTGCCTTGGACTATGGAGTGACGCCCAAACTGAGCGGCTAAAACCGATTGTTGAATTTGCTCATTCGATGGGAACAAAAATTGGAATTCAATTGGCTCATGCTGGAAGAAAGGCTTCTTGTCTGCCACCATGGAGTGATCATCCGATGGCAAGTAAAGAAGAGGGTGGTTGGGATTGCGTAGCCCCAAGTGCAATTTCATTCGGCGGCAAATATCCAGTTCCAAAAGCTTTAACTGAAACCGAGATAAGCGATTTAGTAACCTCATTTACTGAATCAGCAAAACGTGCTGTGAAGGCTGGTTTTGATTTAGTTGAGATACATGCTGCGCACGGCTATCTCATTCACCAATTCCTCTCACCTATTTCAAATAAACGCGAGGACAATTACGGAAGTTCTTTTGAGAATCGAGTTAGATTCATTCTTGAAATCACCAAAGCAGTACGCTCGGTAATTCCAGATTCAATGCCTCTCTTCGTTCGTATCTCCGCATCCGATTGGCTTGAGGATGGATGGAGCATTGATGATTCGGTAGAACTTTGTAAGTTGCTAAAAGCAGCTGGCGTAGATCTCATCGATGTGTCATCTGGCGGTACGAGTTCGGGAGCTCCAGTTCCAGTTGGACCAGGTTATCAAGTTCCCTTTGCTACCCGAATAAAGCAAGACTCAAATATTCCTACTTGTGCCGTTGGGCTAATTACTGAACCTAAACAAGCAGATGAAATTGTTAAGAATGGTGAAGCCGACGCCGTCATGATGGCTAGAGAATTCCTACGAAATCCGAGATGGCCATTTCATGCTGCAAAAGAGCTAAATGCTGAGGTTTCTTGGCCAGTTCAACTACTTCGCGGCAAGGCTTGAGGACGCCTCGGCGAGTAACTCCTTAACCCTAGGAACAACTTTTGTAGCATAAAGCTCAA
>Ga0194124_10000633_pt1 | contig 52076 bp, 40 predicted proteins | sample TA2KigCas0mmetaG_FD_148605 | JGI IMG/M metagenome (GOLD analysis project Ga0194124, IMG submission 148605) | Freshwater microbial communities from Lake Tanganyika, Tanzania - TA2015031 Kigoma Deep Cast 0m | ecosystem: Environmental > Aquatic > Freshwater > Lake | place: Tanzania: Lake...
TTTTCCTGCTTCAAAAACCCGGAGGCCAGGCCGCGCGCATCGGGACTCAACACCTCCTCGTAGTTCCGTTTCAAGCCGATTCGTACTTTGCCAATTCTTGTCAATCACGATGCACACCCCACTCGCTTGGCTTCACCTTCCATGGCATTGGATGCTGCTCTGCGGCATGGTCCTCTGCCAGCCTGCTGCCGCCCAGCAGAAGATCGACCGCGGGAAAGCCCTGATGATCGGTGGTACATCTGTCGCCGCCATTGGAGGACTCTACGCCTATTTCCACCAGGTATGGTGGCGGGGAGAAACACAACGCTTTCACTTCGACTTCAACCGCGACCTCCGATACGCCAACAACCTCGACAAGATGGGACATGTCATGGGCGGCCTCATGACCGCCGATGCCTATGTCGATGCCTGCCGGTGGATCGGTATGACAGAAAAAAAGAGCGTCTGGTGGGCCTTTGGCATGTCCACTGGACTGCAGGCCATCATCGAAGTCAAAGACGGGTTCTCACCCACCTATGGCTTCAGTGTGCTCGACATCACCACCGGAGCTGCAGGAGCACTCATGCCTATGATGAAGCAAAAGTCCAGCTTCATGAAACATACAGACCTGAAGTTCAGCTACTGGCAGCGAAGCCAAAAGTATTTCGATGCCCGTGCAGGTATCATCCTCTCAGTGCCAGCCTTTCACATCGACGACTATATCAACCAGACCTATTGGCTCTCTACCAACCTTCGCTATCTACTCGGAGAAAAGGAACCCTGGGTGCCCGACTGGCTGAACCTCTCTATCGGCTGGGGCATCGATGCCAACAGCTGGAATACCAACCCTGCCGACCCTGGCACCGGCGGCAAGCCAGAGCTGTACCTCGCACCTGACATCGACTTGGTACGGCTTTTTAAACCCAAGAAACCCTTCTGGAGGCTGACCCTAAAGCGGCTCAACTACCTCAAAGTGCCGATGCCTGCGCTGCAGATCACACCGCGTGTGAAGGCCTGGGGAATATATTTCTAACGAGTTGGTACAGACGTGCGCATCCAGGCCGTAATCGGCCGTTAGCCCCCAACGAAATGGCCTGTCGGAATACGGCCGACTCGTTCCGAATCGTCATCCACGACATCTCGCGTATTGACCTCTCCGTCCGTCCAGCCGGGAAAAGCGTCATCCAGCTCCGCTACATCCGCGTGACGGCTAAGGCCGCGAAGGCTGTCAGAAGGGTCACCCGGGTAGAGAAAAGCCTCCCTAGATCTTTGCCGATGAGCTGGTGGCGGAATAACAATAACTAGTGACTTCCGTGCACGTCCTTTTCCCCTGCTGTCACAGCCATCGGCAGCCGGTTTTGTGGTGGCGGTAGATGACAGGTGGCAAATGGCGTAAAGGCACAGGGCGGGTTGATGGCACGGTTGAAGTCGAGCAGTACAAGACCATCTGGCCCTGGCTTCGGGGCGTACAGAAATCGTCCGGAGACATAGCTGCCCGCCCCATTGCTGGCATCTCCGAAGAGAATAAAGAGCTCTTCTCCTTCTTCAAGCACGTCCAGCGTATAAACCTTGCCTTGCCTGGAAAAGGTTAGCTGCCCCGGGGAGGGCAGTAGGTTCGTCTGTCCCAAAATATTCGTGATAGGGATGTTCTTAGGCACCGGATGTGGAAGTAGCTTGGCAGGCACAACCCATTGGGCATTTACCGCAAACCGCTCAACCCCTGTAAAGGAAAGGAGTGCCGGATGCTCCAGGTCTCGCAGCCGTATTCCGAGGCGCTCTGAGCGCCGAAGGATGCTCCATCGCAGAGACCCGCACGACAAGATAGGGATATGGCTTGCGCCCGTGTCAAAGACTATAGCTGATGTTTCATGCATCCCATCGACCCGTACGGGGGAGCCTTCTGGCAAATGCAGGGTCACCCGAAATCCTTCTCTGACCAGCGTCCCTGCCTGGCTGGGGAGCTGACCCGTGGGGAATGACAGGTTGTTGTCCTTGCCGCTGCCGAAGGTGTTGGCACCTTCCTGCAGCCAGAATAACCCTGCAAGGTTCAGCCAGCCGTCTTCCGCCCGAAGTGCCTGCAGCCGACGGGCATGCCAGGCATCGTTATCTACTTGCAGCGCATCTGACTGTGCCGCAGACCGGGATGGCAGCAGGGTAGCCAACACCAGGAGGCTGCTGTAACAGACGTTGCTCCTAGTGCTGCCGGAAGATGTTGCATAGATCATAGGGTGAAAATACAGAAGCCCCCGGTCTTGGGGGCTTCTGGGGTGTCTTTGATAGCAAAACTGTTAGAAGTTGAACTCTACATAAAACAGCCACCTTCTGGGCAGTTGAATATAACTCTGTGCCCAGATATTGTTTGTGCCGGTGGTCCAGGATGGGGTGGCCTGTGTCTGCCCAAGGGCCAGGTCGCTGGCACTAAGGCCTGCGATGTTCTGTATCACCTGGTTATTCTGAAGATTCTTTGCCTGGAGGCCAACGCGCATGTCGATACCGCCCTTGGCCTTCACCCGCCAGAAGGCACCTGCATTCATGATGACCAGGTTAGGATAGGCGATGACCTGCGTGGGGTCGGCATAGCGCTTGGCGTTGACGTTGACTGAGTAGTCAAACCCAAAATGATCGCCCATATAGTTGGCGCTGAGGTTGAAGATTCGTGCGGGTACGCCGGGCAGTTGCTTTCCTTTGACATCTATCGAATAGTTGGTGCCTTCTTGTTTCAAGACATTCCCGAATAGCTGGCCCGAGGGGTTGACGTTGAGGGCGGTCGTGGGTAGGCTCAGGACGCCGCCCCTACCGACGGGGATAAGGAATTCGGTGAATTGGGCGCGCTGCAGTGTCAGGTTGGAACGCAGCATGAAGCCCTTAAACCAGTCAGGCAGGTAGGTGAAGGAGAATTCACCGCCGTAGATGCGGTTGCTGCCGAAGGGTTTCGAGACGACGATGCCGTTTTCAAAGATGCTAGCCAGGCGATTGTTGATCTTGGTGTGGAAGGCGGCCGCATCGAGAGTGATCTGACCGATCGTTGTGCGATAGCCCAGCTCTGTATTCACCACCACTTCGTTCTTGTTGATGCCCCTGGGAGCACGCAGCAGGGTGCGATTCGTCATAGATATGTACTCCAGCGAGGTGTAGGCTGTATAGTCTGGTGCGCGGAAGGCACGGTTGAGCGAACCGTAGATGGCAGAGCCCGGACTGAGGAGGTAGTTGAAGCCCAGGGAGGCCGACCAGTCCTTATGGGAGACATTGCGGTAGAGGGCTGTGTCGTAGGGGCGCTTGGTCTCTTGCATGTCAATCTTCACCCAGTCGTACCGCATGCCAACGTTGATGGTGAGCTTATCATTGAATTTCATCTCATCACCTCCGAAGATCGAAGTCACCTGCTCGGTGTAGTTCGCTCGGCGTGTGATGGAGCCTCTGGGGTAGGCAAGCGTCCCCGACCAGGGCACGTTCACGAAGGGCGGTGCCAGTGGTGCCCAGCCCATGGTTACCGGGCTCATAGGGTTCATGACATGAAGGAAGCTGTAGGTCGTCGGATTCAGGTCGACGGTGGAGAAGAAATTTCCCAGTACGAGGTTGTGTACAGAGCGGGAACCTTGGATGCGCTTGCGCAGACGTAATTCATTCATGATGTCGCGGTCGGCTGCATCACCGTCCAGCAGCAGGCGGCTGACGCTGTTGTCGCGGTAAAACGTTGGCAGGGCAAAGGTGTATTTCGTGCCGCTGTTGAGTTTCTGCAGACGGAACTTTTCTTCTACGTCGAAGCCGGCACCGAGTTTGAACGACATGGTCGTGCCGACATGGAAGTTGTCGCCATAGCTGTTGTTATTCATCGACTGTCGGATGTTCCGGTACACGCTGTCGTTGCCGTTGACGCGTACGCGGCGGGCGGGATATCCGGCGCCGGACTCATAGACGGTATAGTTGAGGTCGTAGAGCCTGTCGAAGTTCTGCAGCGTCTGCCAGGGTTTGTAGGGGGCGGCGGTCCGCATCTGCTTGACATCCCCGGGGATGTCTGTCAGGTTCTGGAAGACGTAGTCGGCACGCAAGAAATAGAGGCGGATACGCCCTTTATCTTTCGGGATGAGATAGTCAAGGTTGCCCCGGATCTGATAGCCGTTGTCGTTGAAGCCAGTGTTTTTATAGCCTCGGTCGTCCATAAACCAGCCACCTAGGTTGAGCCGCAGCGTCTTGCTCTTGTTCAGCGGGCCGTTGAGGTTGAAATCGAGGCGATAGTTGAAGTTGTCGTCGCCCAGGTCGAAGACGTTGTTGTAGTTGGTGATCTTCACCATCCCACCCAGCTCGGTGCCGCCCGTCTTGGAGATGACGTTGATGGCTCCTGCCGCCGAGGCCCTTCCAAAGAGGGTGGCGGTACTGCCCCGTACGACTTCTACCCGGTCGACGTTGGCGTCGAAGCCGAAGCCTGCTTCCGGCAGACGGCCGGTCGTACCGAACGATGGTAGTCCGTCGATCAGAATGGCGGTATAGTCCAGGCCACCCAGTGGGTTGCCTCCGTCCGGGAAGCCGCGCGTCACCACTCCGCCACGGCGACCCTGCGAGGTGTTCACATAAAGGCCCGGCACAGCTGCGACCGCTTCTGCGATGCCTTCAGGCTTGATGGCTTTCAGCGCTCGGGAGCCGATGATCTCTACGGCTTGGGTGGCTTCGAGCTTTCTGACGGGCTGGCGACTTGCCGTCACCGTCACCTGGCCCAGTTCCGACATGTCTTCCGTTAGCTCGATCGTAACGTCCATAGCAGACCCCAGCGTGTATTCCTTCCGTTGGAAGCCGACATAGCTAATGACTAGGACGGACTTGGCCGTGCTGACACTGATGCGGAAGCCCCCTGCATTGTCTGATACCACGGTGGCCTTCCCACCCTTCTCCGATATGGTAGCGCCTGCCAATCCCTTCCCAGAGCCATCGGTGATGCGGCCGGTGACCGCCACCTGTGCCCACGCAGAGGCTGAGATCAGAAGTGCAAGGCATACCGCCATGGCCCTCCCGGATGCGATATTGAGCATAACAGTTTTGTTTTGGTTAGGGTAAATTTATGGTTAATTATATTAACTAACGAAAAAAATCTACACACATTTACGGCATCGATATTTTTGGATGGTTAAGGGAATTAACTAATTTTAGCACAAACCCAGTGTTATGGAACTCAGGCTTTTCCCCCGGCACACAGGCGTGTGGGAGGGGGTCTACACGAGGATAGATGCCGCCGGCCATCGGACAGACCAGTGGAAGAGCCGCCTTACCATCAGGATGTTGGACGGCAACCACTATCATCAGGTCAATGAGTATTTCTGGGACGACGGCCACCGGGAATGCCACGACTTTGGCATCACCAGCTTCGATGCCAATGGCGAACTCGTCTTCGAGAACCCCCGCATCAGCGGACGTTCCTGGGAGACACACGACTCCATTTGTCTTGTATGGACCTATAAGAACCGGCCCGGCTCGAAACTGTTTGAAATGATCGACCTCATTGGCGACGGCTCCCACCGCATACGAAACTGGCGCTGGACGCAAGGAGACGAATTTCAAGGCATCACCATGATCGAAGAGCGCCGGGTCAAGACCATGGAAGACATCGATCCAGCCTTCTGGGAGCAGCTGCCATCGCTCCGCACCACCAGTCCGTCGAGATCAGATCATTAACATTATTTCCTGCACATGCCTACTGAAATGACCCTGCCATGGGAATGACGATCACTGAGAAAATCATGGCCTCCAACAGCGGGAGGGAATCTGTCGTGCCCGGCCAGCTCGTATGGGCCGACATTCATACCGTGATGACTATGGACTACCTCGGCAAGCAGACTTTCCGGGCCTTCGAAAGCCTGGGAGCCAAACAGCTGTTCGACAAAAATCGGGTGATCTGTGTGAGCGACCACCTCGTGCCGCCGCCCACGCCTGAGTTCGCCACCATGCTCAACGAGTGGCGCGACGTGGTGCATCGCTATGAGATCCCGCATTTTTACGACCTCGGTCGCCAGGGAATCGCCCATCAGCTCATGGTCGAGCAAGGGCATGTCCTGCCCGGGCGGATATCCATCGGGACCGACTCGCATGCCAATACCTATGGTGCCGTCGGAGCCGTCGGCAACGCCGTCGGCGTGAGTGATGCTGCCGTGGCTATGGCCACCGGAAAGCTCTGGTTTCGGGTGCCGGAATCCGTCCGCTTCCATGTCACCGGCACCTGGCAGCCCCCGGTCATGGCCAAAGACCTCAGCCTGCACATCATGGGCATGATGCATTGGAACGGGCACCTCATCTATAAGACCCTCGAGTTTGGTGGCCCCGCCATCGAAGCCCTGGGCATGGCCGGCCGCATGACGCTCTGTAATATGACCGTCGACCTAGGCGCTAAAAACGGCATTATATCCCCCGACGCCATCACGCAGGCCTACCTTAGCGGACGTACCGAGGATGTCTGGTCGCCACTGGCCAGCGACGCCGATGCGCCCTATGATGCCGTGTATGAGGTGGATGTGACCAACCTTGGGCCCATGCTCAGCCGGCCTGACAAACTCGATGACACAGCGCCTGTCGAAGCCCTTGCCGGCACCCCTTTCAATAAAGCATTCGTCGGCACCTGTACCAACGGACGCACCGAAGACTTCGCCATCATGGCCTCGATCTTGCGCGGCCGCCAGGTACGCCGAGGTGTTAACCTGCTATGCATCCCCGCCAGCACCGACGTCTACCTCGAATGCCTCAGAGAAGGATACGTGGAGGCCCTCGTAGCTGCAGGCGCTGCCTTTGAGACTTCCAGCTGTGGCCCCTGCGCCGGTATCCATACCGGCGTCGCAGGTGATGGGGATGTCATCCTCAGCGCAGGCAACCGCAATATGAAAGGGCGTATGGGGAGCCGCCACGCCCAGATTTATCTCACCAGCCCCGCCGTCGTCGCCGCCTCCTGTATCACCGGCGTGATCACCGATCCGCGGTCTGACGACTGGACATAACCCTCCTCCTGCCAATCCTACAAAACATACAACTCTATGCAGTCTATCATCGGTAAGGCCTGGGTAGCTAAAGGCTATGTGATGTCGTTCGACATGATCCTGCAGCGTTTCTGGACGGCCCCTGTCGACCCCGCAGAAAATGCGAAATGGGTGATGGCGGGCGTCGACGAGGCCTTCAATCGCGAAGATGGCTTCAAAAACATGGGCTATACCTTCATCGTGGCCGGACATAACTTCGCCGGCGGCGGCAAGAGCATCGAGCATTGCATCACAGGCCTGATGGGCGCCGGCATCCAGGCCGTTTTCGCCACCTCCTTTGCCAGGCTGCAATTCCGCAATGCCATCAACTATGGCCTCCCCTTCATCACCTGTAAGGATATGAACCTGCACTGCGAGACAGGCGATGAACTCGCCTACGATCCTGCCACCGGCACCATCGAGAACCGCACCCGCGGCACCCGATTTCAGAGTGTCCCGCAAGCACCCTTCGTCGCAGAAGTGGCAGCTGCGGGCGGACTGATGAACTTTATCCGTCAGCGCATCTCCGATGGCAGCGTCGCTACGCTGCGCTAACACATGCCAATCCCAATAAACCCTCCCTATGCTTGAGAACAGGCTCAGAAAGAGGATCCTCGACCAAAAGGCCTCCTACGGAGTGATATCACCCACTACCGATCCTGTCATTTGCGAATATGCCGGCTTCAGCGGACTCGACTTCTACATCATCGACGGAGAGCATGGCGCCATCACGCCTTCAGAAGCCATCCACATGGTTCGCGCCTGCGAAGCCTCCGGCATCACTCCACTGGCACGCATCCGGTCTAACGAAGAGAAGCTCATCCTTCAGTTCTTAGATGCCGGCGTGATGGGGGTTATGATGCCCGGCACCGACACGCCAGACGATTGCCGCCGGCTGGTCGCTGCCGTCAAATACCCACCCATGGGCAAGCGCGGGCTGGGGCCCGTCCGCGCGGCCGACTACATGTCAGGACGCCACAGCCAGGCAGCCTATGTCGCATACGCCAACGAGCAGACCTTGGTGCTGCCTATGATAGAGACAGAAGCCTGCCTGTCAAACCTCCCCGACATGCTACGCATCGAAGGCGTTGACGGCTTCATCTTGGGCCCGCGCGACCTGGCCCTGAGCATGGGCTTCCTCGACGGACCAAGCCATCCAGCCGTGGCAGCCGCCATCGACCGGGCGATGGATATCGTATGCTCCGCCGGCAAAGCTTTTGGCACGGTCGCTGCCACCGCCGAACAGGCACAGGCACTGGCAGCCAAAGGAGCGACCCTGCTGCTCAACAGCGTGCAAGGACTGCTCTCCCAGAGCGCCAAGGCATTTCTGAAGGATCGGCAAGCCTGAGCACCTACACTTCCAAAAACTCCTGTCATGACTACCATCGTCGTTCTTTACAACCTCCAGCCCGGCGTATCCTGGGAGGACTATGAGCAATGGGCAAAGGAGAAGGATATCCCCACCGTCCGCTCCCTGCCTTCCGTCGCCGAATTCCGCGTCTTGCGGATGGGCAACCTACTCGGCTCAGACACACCCTCGCCGTACCGCTACTGCGAGATCATAGAGGTGAAGGACATGGATGCCTTCTTCTCCGATGTCTCGACCGAAGCAGTGCAGGAAGGAGCCAAAGTCTTCAGCGGCTTCGCTGACGCGCCTCAGTTCATCGTCGCAAACGCACTCTGACCATGTACGGACTACAAGGGAAAGTGGCCGTCGTCACCGGCAGCGGACGGCATTCAGGCATCGGCGCATCGATCGCCTTGCGGCTGGCAGCGGAAGGATGCCGTGTCGTAATCACCGACATCGGGCGCCCCCTCGGCCAGGAGTTTGCAGCTGCACATATCGGTGCGACCGATGAGATGGAGTCCATCGCAGCCGCTTGTCGCCAAGCCGGCACCGAAGCCATCGCCGTACCCTGCGATGTGCGCAGGGAGGCGGAATGTGAAGCCCTTATCGCTGCTGCCGTCAAAGCCTTCGGCCGCATCGACATCCTCGTCAATAACGCCGGTGTCGGCTACCTCATGGAGGCGTTTACCGAGTTCCGCGAGAGCAGCTGGGATGCCGTCCTAGACGTGAACCTCAAAGGCGCCTTCCTTTGCAGTAAGCACGCCGCCATCCGCATGCAAGAGCAGGGCGGCGGCAGCATCGTCAACATCGCCTCACAAGCTGCCAAGAGCGGCTTCCCCTTTGCCGCAGCCTATACAGCCAGTAAGCACGGCCTTGTCGGCCTCACCCGTAGCAATGCGGTGGAACTCGGCCGCCATGGCATCCGCGTCAATGCCGTCTGTCCCAACCACATCACCACCGGGCTGGGCGACTGGCAGAACAAGTTCTTCAGCGAGAAGCTGGGACTCGACTACGACACCTACCTCAAAGGCATCGTAGACAGGAATCCGCTCGGAAGGACAGGCCTCACCAACGACATTGCCAAGGCTGTGGCCTTTCTCTGCAGCGACGAAGCCTCCTACATCACAGGCGAGGCACTCAACGTCAGTGGAGGAGAAGAATATCATTGAACCATGCTGCAGACGGCGCCGCAACCATGAGACTTGGGATCGATATAGGAGGTACCTTCACCGACCTGGTGTTGCTGGATGAAGCCTCCGGCCTCTGGCGCTATGGCAAGACGCTCACCACCTATCCAGACCCCACCCCCGGCATCCTAGAAGGGGTGCAGACCCTCATGCAGGCCCATGGCGTGCCCCTCTCTGCAGTGCGCACCCTTGTGCATGGCACCACCTGGGTCACCAATGCCGTCATCGAGCGCAAAGGCGCCCGCACCGCCTTGGTCACCAACCGCGGCTTCGAAGACGTCCTCGAGATCGGCCGTGAGATGCGGTACGACATCTACGACCTGTTCATCGACATGCCCAAACCCCTGGTGCCCCGGGAACTTCGTATAGGCATCAGCGGTAGGGTCGACCGGGAAGGGCAGGTCCGCGAGGAGCTCGAGGAATCGTCACTCAAAGTGCTCTGCCAAAGGCTTACAGAAAGCGGAGTGGAAGCGGTCGCTGTCTGCCTCCTGCACTCCTTTGCCAACCCCAGCCATGAGCAGCAGGTCGGGCAGTATCTGCAGACACACCTCCCGCACCTCCACGTAAGCCTCTCCTGTGAGACGATGCCAGAGATCCGCGAATATGAGCGCAGCTCGGCCGTGGCGATGAATGCGTATGTACAGCCGCTGACGTCTCGCTATCTGCTCGAACTGGAGAAGACACTGTCAACCCTTGGATATTCTGGCATCATCCATATCATGGTCTCCAGCGGTCGGCTCACCACCCTCACAGGGGCAGCCCGCACACCCATACAGCTATTGGAGAGCGGCCCTGCCGGCGGCACCATGGCCGCCGTCGCCATCAGTCGCGACACAGGCCTCCCGAATATCCTAGCCTTCGACATGGGTGGTACCACCGCTAAGGCATCCCTCGTACGGGCCCAAGAGCCGGAGATCACCCACCACTTCGAGGCTGCCCGCGAACGCCGCTTCAAAAAAGGCTCTGGCCTGCCCGTACGCATACCCGTCATCGATATGATTGAAATCGGGGCGGGCGGCGGCAGCATCGCGCGCCTCAACGCCCTCGGCTTGCTGACAGTCGGGCCCGACAGCGCCTCTTCCATACCCGGCCCGGCCTGCTATGGCCGCGGTGGCAAAGAGACTACCGTCACCGACGCAGACCTTATCCTTGGCTTCCTCAACGCCGACTACTTCCTGGGCGGCACCATGAAACTCGACCGCGCCGCAGCCATCGAAGCCATGAAGACACGTATAGCCGACCCCTTGGGCATCAGCGTCGAAGAAGCCGCCTGGGGTATCCATCGCATCGTCAATGAGAACATGGCCAATGCCGCCCGCGTGCATATCCTCGAAAAAGGACTGGACCCCCGCAGCTTCGACCTGCTCGCCTTCGGCGGGGCCGGGCCCGTCCATGCCTTCCAGGTGGCAAGGCTCATGCACGCCCCTCGGCTCCTCATCCCCGGGGGGGCGGGCGTCCTCAGCGCAAGAGGGTTCCTCGTGAGTCCCGTTGCCAGTGAAGAAATTGCCAGCTATCTCTGCCGCATCGACCGGGCCGACTGGGTTCATATCAACGACATGCTGCAGTCGATGGAGCGGAAAGCCTCGGACTTCGTACTGTCGTCGGGCCTGACAGCGACCGACCTGCAGGTCAGACGCTTGGCTGACATGCGCTACCTCGGGCAAGGACATGAGATCAACGTCCGCATCCCTACAGGCCCGCTAAGCGCAGAGGCCCTGCCACAGATTCTGACAAACTTTGCAGCAGAATACCGACTTCGATATGGACGCACCATCCCTGGCATGCCTGTCGAGGCGGTCACCTGGCGCGTGCTCGTCAGCGGCCCCGTGCCTAGGCCAGAAGCCCAGGAAGTAAGGTCACAGGCAGCCGCCCACACACTTAAAGGAACTCGCCCCGTATGGTTCGGCGCCGGATGGATACAGACCCCCGTCTACGACCGCTATGCCATCCCACCCGGCATGCACCTGCCTGGCCCCTGCATCATCGAAGAGAACGAGTCCACCACGGTCGTAGGTCCCGATAGCCGTGTACAAGTCGATACGGCCCGCAACATCCTCATCGAAATGCTCAAGCCCGCATGAAGCGCTTCGACGCCATAGAACTCTCCGTCCTCTGGGCCAGGCTCGTGTCGATCGTCGACGAGGCAGGTACGACGTTGCAACGCACCTCCTTCTCGACCGTCACCCGCGAGAGTGCAGACTTCGCCGTCGTCCTGATGGACACGCAGGGGCGCTCCGTGGCACAGAGCAGCGTCAGCGTCCCCAGCTTTCTGGGCGTGCTGCCCTTCCTCATGAAAGCCCTACTGCGCGACTACTTCCCGCATGGCCAGTGGCAACGGGGAGATGTCGTCATCACCAATGACCCATGGCTCTGCGCCGGGCATAAGCCAGACATCGGCATCGTCACGCCCATCTTCGGTCCTGGCGACCATGATCCACTCATCGGCTTCATTGGCTGCATCGCACACTCTCCCGACATCGGAGGCAGCCTCTGGGGTGCTGGTGCAAAAGATTACTATGGAGAAGGGCTGCACATCCCACCGATGCGTCTCTACGAGCAGGGACAAGAGAACACGGCACTGCTCGAACTCATCCGCGCCAATGTCCGGGCTGCCGACCAGACGGTCGGAGACATCTTCGCCCAGGTGGCTGCCAACGACCAAGGCCTGCGATCCTTGCACCGGCTCATGCAAGAACACCACCTCGATGCCATCGATCCCCTGGCACAGCAGATCATAAAAGTGTCTGAGAAGGCCATGCGCGACGCGATCCGACAAGCACCGGACGGAGTATATACCTCCGAATACCACGCCGATGGCGATGGCCTCGAAGAGCCGGTGACCTTCCACTGCCGACTTGAAATTTGCGGGGATTCCGTCCATGTTGACTATACCGGTACCTCGCCGCAGCATAGCCTGGCGATCAACGCCGTACTCAACTACGTTTTTGCCTACACGGCCTATCCCATCAAATGCGTCTTTAGTCCCGATGTGCCCAACAACGAGGGCTCCTTCCTTCCTATCACCGTCCAAGCACCCGAAGGCAGCCTGCTCAATGCCCGCAAGCCCGCACCGCTCGGGGCTCGCAACGTGACCGGAAACCTCCTGCATGCGCCCGTGATGATGGCGCTGTCGAAGGCGCTGCCAGACAAGGTGCAGGCTGACTGTGGTGCGGCTGTATGGGTCATGGTCCTCAGCGGACGGAGGGAGGACGGGCAGGAGTTCGTCGAATACCTCTTCCTCGCCGGTGGCTACGGCGCCCGGCCAGACAGGGATGGACCGCATACCCTCTGCTTTCCTACCAACGTGGCCAACCTGCCCATAGAAGTCTTCGAGAACGACTGCCCCGTGCTCGTCACACGCAAAAGCCTGGTGCCCGGCAGTGGGGGGGAAGGTCGCTACCGAGGCGGACTCGGGCAGGCATTCTCCTACCGCAACATCGGACGCGAGCCCATCCAGATATCCAATGTCACCGAGAAGCTTCGCCATCGCGCCTATGGCCTCTTCGGCGGCGGGGAAGGTGCGTCCGGCAGCCTGCATATTGTCGATGCACAGGGAGCCATCCGGCATACCCCCCCCAAAGGACTAGACAGACTTCTGCCTGGAGAAGAACTGGTGATGGTGCTCCCCGGAGGCGGCGGCTATGGACCCGCCACAGCCAGAGACCCTTCCCTTCATGCCGCCGATGCCAACGCCGGCTACCTCTAGCTACGGCATCGCTGAACGACATTGCGTACCTTGCCATCATCTATCGAACGGATATAAATCTAAATGCCCATGTCCTCCTACCAACTGCCACCTGTTTGGACAAAGCTCCGCCGACATGAAGTGTTCCCGACATTCAGTCACGACGAGCGCGCCCGCTACAACTTCCTCTCCAACCTAAACCGCTTCGTCAGCACCGTCATGGCCCCCGGCAACCGCATCGCCTTCGAGAACCGCGTCAGGCCATCGTTTCAGGAGAAGCATGGCCGCGACTTCCAGGACCGCCATGAACTGCAAGACTATATGTCGAAAGATCCCGTCTACCAGGCATGGGGTGCCTTGCGAAGGTCTACCATGGAGATGCGCCAGCAGAATGGACGGGCAGCTGTCCTGCGTCAGGCCGCTGAGCTGGCCGGGAAGGTCTGTGAGCAGCTCAGCAAGGGCCCGCAGAACCTGGAACTCAAAGAGGGCTTTACCGTGCCGCCCTACCTGCGGCATGTCGACAATCACCTCATGCCCGGCAGCTACCATACCGAATACTTCCAAGGCGACGTGGCCAATGCAGCCAACTATGACAGCGGCCTCTTCGTCACCAGCGGCGGCATGCTCGGCAGCCTCACCGACGGCGGCGGACAGGCCATCGCCAAATGGGTAAAGGAGACCTATCCCGACTTTCATCCGAAGCGCATCCTCGATATCGGCTGCGGACTTGGGCATAACGCACTTCCCATCGCGCAGGCTTTTCCAGCGGCACAGGTGACAGCCATCGACGCAGGTGCACCAATGCTCCGCTACGGTGCGGCCAGGGCAAAGGCACTGGGTGTGCACAACGTAACCTTCATACAGGCAGATGCCGCTTCGATGCCTGAATTCGAAGACGCAGGGTTCGACTGGGTGCAGACGACCATGTTCCTCCACGAGACCGGTGGCAAGGCCATCCACCGCATCATGCAAGAGATCAGGCGTGTCTTGACACCCGGAGGGATTACCCTCCACATCGAACAGCCGCAGTATACCCCAGAGATGAGTCTCTATGAGCAGTTTATGCGCGACTGGGATGCGTATTACAACGCAGAGCCCTACTGGGGGCACATGCACGATCTGCAGCCTCAAGACCTGATGGAGGAAGCCGGCGTGCCCCGGGAGGAGTTCATGCAGATAGGCGTGAAAGCGGTGAACGACCTCGACCCAAAAAAAGAGGACGGGAAAGTCGCAGAAGACTACGGCCGTAGCCCCATATGGAACGTCTTTGGCGGATGGAAACGTTGACAAATACAAAAATATCCCAAGATGGATAAGACACAAGAACTCAGCGGTAGCCATGCTGGCGGACCGTTGGACCACAGCCCGATAGACGCGTCCTCTGTCAACGACATCCTCATGGCTGGCGACAAGAGCAAGGGAGGCCGACCGTATTTCCTAGAAAGCGCCGAGACGGAACGTATCATGAATGTCGCGATGGCCGTGGCTACAGAAGTAGCTGTCCTGCGTGAACGCCTCGACACCCTCGAGCGACTCCTCGAATCCAAAGGTCTGATCGACCGGGCCGCCATCGAAGCCTATGAGCCCGATGAAGCGTCCGCCCAGGAACGACAGCTCTGGCATGCCCGCTATGCAGCCCGCATCCTCCGCATCTTCCAGCAGGAGCTAGACGCCATTGCAAGGCCTGAGAATAACACGCCCATGCACCGCATTGCGGATGAGATCAACGAGATGTGATGCTCACGAATGCTGTATTCCGCCGATGACACCCGTAGAAACCGTCAACGCCCATTACCAGGTCATCATCGACAAGGACGTCGATGGGATTTGCGACAAATATCACGAGTCGGCAGATACTTACGTCGTGCTGGAAGGCCCAAGGCTCACGACGACGGGCTATGACCGCATCACCAAAGGATGGTGTGACTTCTGCAACTCTCCGCTGCAGCTGCGTGCCATTGATTGGATGGAAGGTCCCTACAGCCGCGAAGTAGCCGGCATGTCCTGGGTGTCCGGAATCATCCGGCTCGAAATCAGCCATGGCCAGCGCAGCTTTGAGAATATCTTCCGGGCAAGCTTTGTATTGCTGCAAACGGCAGATGGTTGGAAGATCAGCCATGAGCATGTCAGCCTGGCACATCCCGACCCTTATGGCATCGGCGACTGGCTTAAAAAATGATATCATCCCCATGAGTCATCCCATACAAGCTTCAGGTATCCGACGCACTGCACTCATCGGCGTCATTGTCTCTGCACTCGGCTTCTTTGTAGACCTGTACGATATCATCATCTTCAGCGCCGAGCGCATCGATAGCTTTAGAGACCTGGGAGTGCCGGAGGCACAATGGACCTCCGCCGGCGGCAGTATCCTCAGCATGCAGATGTTCGGCATGCTGGTGGGCGGCTTCCTCTGGGGTATGATAGGTGACAAGTACGGGCGCCTAAAAGTGCTCTTCGGCTCCATCCTCATGTACAGCCTCTTTACCCTCCTCAATGCTTATGTGACAAACCTGACGGAATATCAGTGGTGCCGCTTCCTCGCTGGCGTAGGACTCGCCGGCGAGCTGGGAGCTGGCATCACGCTTGTGACGGAGCAGGTAGACAAACGATATCGTGGGCTGGCAGTGGCTATGGTAGGCGGACTGGGTATGTTTGGAGCCGTCACCGCTGGCATCGTGGCAAACAACTTCTCCTGGAAGACCAGTTATATCATCGGCGCTTCGCTGGGATTTCTGCTGCTGGCCCTCCGCTTCAGCATGGTGGAGAGCGGGCTCTTTCATGTGATGCGCGAGGGAAAGGTGCGGCGGGGCGACTTCCTCATTGTGCTGCGCGACCGACGGCTGCTCTGGAAATTCATTTGCATCCTCCTGGTGGGTATGCCAGGCTGGTTCGCGACGGGCGTGCTCATCACCTTTACCAAGGAGGTCTCCTCCAGCATGGGAATGCCCGAGTTGCCGGTCGCAGCTACAGTCATCTCCCTCAATTTCCTGGGCTTTGCGTTTGGTGACCCTTTCTGTGGGCTGTTGAGCCACTGGCTGAAAAGCCGTAAAAAGGCTATCTACGCCTTTCTCGTCTGCTATGGAGTCTTTTTGTCGCTGTTCTATTTATATGGCGGGCACTCACTGAAAACATACTATGGACTTTATATCGGTATGGGCTTCAGTGTGGGCTTCACCATCATGCTCTTTACCCTTGCGGCGGAACAGTTCGGCACAAACCTTCGGACCCTTGTCACCAGTTCCTCTCTCAACCTCACCAGGGCATGGGTGATACCGCTCACCTTCGTATTCACGCGCCTGGCAACAGCACTCGACGGAAACTTTCTCCTCAGCGCTCAGATGATCTCCGGAGCCGCACTCCTGCTGGCCTTCTTTGCCATGACACAGCTAGAGGAAACCTATCACAAAGACCTTGACTTTTACGATCAATAGCCGATCTCATCATCTGGCTATTTCGCACTCCGTTTTGTTGCAGGTATAGTTCCTTTTGCATTCGAATGGAATCAGCAGATGCCGTATGATCCGCTGACGCAGATGGCCTTCCTTTTCATAAAAGACGCTGCGAAGTCTGGGATTTTTGGCGGCAAGGATCTCCCAAGCAGACGAGCCGGCCAAACCAGCCTGGCGGAGTTGCAATCATAATGCAGCTGCATAGTGCAGATAATCGCTGTTGCTAAGGACTTATTATTTCTTTTTTTTAATGGAAACAGCATCTGGGGTAGCGGCATACCTGTCCATCAGGCTCTGTAGGATCATCTGTATGGGAGGGTATGTTTGTGCCTCTCAACATAGAGCATATCATACGTAAAACATAGCCGCTCAGAAAACATACAAAAGGTGGGTCCCCATGTCTTTGCTGCATGGCGCGCTCTTTTTATAGCCTCATTTCTTTCGCTCTTCCATGATTTTCTTATAGTACTTCCAGCTGGTCATATTGGGACTGCTATATTGCGCTGGCGCATGCGCATACTCCGGATGGTTGGCCAGTACAAATGATTTGATTTTCGCGGGCAGGGCCTCGAAGCCGCCTTTGACCTTCCATCCGCGGCTGCTGTACATGAGATATCCCTGCTTATCGCCCATCTTCATCCAGGGTAGAAAGTCGCTGAAACGAACCCAGGAGATGTCGAAGGGCACGCTCTTCATTTTTCGGTTGTTGATATCCTTCTCCGATACGAAAAACTGGAAGAGCTCGGCCGCCTGGTACATGTCGCTCCGGCTCTCTTTGGGCCAGTTGGCTTTCTTCAGCGGAGATGGGTAGAAGAGTGGCACGTCGATGTGCATGCAGATGCGGCCATCGCCGAGCCTTGTCCAGGGGATGGAGAAACTAGCCGACTTGTTGGTGCTGTTCACCGGGTCGTTCCATACGTGTATCACTTCTACGGTCTCGCCCGTGAAGGGGTTCTTCCATTCCTTCAGGATCTCGCCTGTCTGCAGGTCCTCGTAGGCCAGCATTTCCCGCGTGATCAGGCTGTAGCCGCTGTCGTTGGGCTCGAAGCGCGCGATGTTGTACATCTGGAGCTTGAAGATGGCCCGTATCGGCTGGTTGGGGATGACGGCATAGATGATGCCCTCGTCGTACACGACGGTCTCTTCCTTAGGGTCGAGTGAGCCACGGACCTTCACATAGGCGGTCAGCAGGTCGGTAGAATTGGACAGGTCCAGTGGTTGAGCCTGCATAGATCCGCTCAGAAGGAGTAAGGCGAGGGTATAACATCGCATCTTCATGGTAAGGGTTTGTCAGTCCTTTGTGAATTGTATCTCAAGTTTCGTCACGGGAGCATTGCGGGTCGTCTGCTTTTCAATGATCTGCCAGCTGCTGCCCTCGGGGCCACGAAAGTTGAAGCATCTTTCTCCGAATTCGTTCGTACGGACAGGGGTGGGGGAGAGGCGGTTACTCACTACCAGCCGATGTACGACGGAGAGGTCGGGCACGTAGAAGGAATGCATGGTGATGCCCGGTTCTCCCGGCCGCTGGTGTGCCTGCCGGTCAGGCTTCACGCCCCGCGGCATGAAGAATTTTAGCTTTCCGCAGATGTTGTTGGGCGAAACGAATCCCACATACCAGTGGCTGTATCCGGGAGGCATGAGGAAGACGGCTCGCGCACCTTTTAGCCAGTCGCCGTCGACCTCAGGAGCCCGCTCCATTTTGAGGCCAAGTACCGTCTGCAGGTAATTCAGTTGCGCCATGCTATCGACGAGGATGAAGAAGTCGTGGTGGGTGAACTCACTGGTTTTGAGGTTGGCCGCCGGGTTAACGGTGCCATAGCCGGGGATGGTGTATCCGTAGCGCTGGAAGAAGACATGCGTGAACCCGTCGCCGTAGACCGCGTTCTCACGCACCCCCACGGGCCGCTTATAGAAGTCCAGCTCTTTGTTGGCGTTGATGCGCAGGGGGTCGTCGAAATAGGGTTCCGTTGAGAGCCATTTCTCCTGTCGCTGGAGGCGTAGCATCTGAAATACATCATGCAGGCGGATGATGTCGTCCGTCTTCATCACTGCCATCCGGCTGCCGATGGTCTCGGGATCCGAGTAGCCCACGCCCGGTCCGATCGGTTCGGTCCATGCCCAGAGGCGCAGCAGACCGTGGCTGTCGATCTCGCCGTTTTGCAGCCGGTAACTCTTCAGCGCCGACGGTACGCCGTAGAGGGCGATCGCCTCGGCACGGCTCAGCGTGGCACTGTCGGTCACCCGGAACCCGAACTCGCCGAAGTAGTGAATCGACTCGGCCGGCCGGAGTGTGCCAACCATGACTTCATAGACACCGCTGATGCCAGTGCCCGGCATCGGCATCCCCAGGTTTTGCTGGGAGCGTCCAGTGTTAGCAATGAACAGCAGCAGGCAGGCCAGTGAAAGTTTCATGATCTTGGAATTGGATACATTGCAAGAGGTAGGTGCCGATGTGCAGCACGGATTCATAGTTAATAAAGTTAACTAAATTCACCTAAATTAAGCTTGTGGTGACGGATAAATCCAACTGGCCAGACATTCCCCCTTACCGGGCGCTTGCCCTGCAGCTTCCCGCCATGGCTGTCAATCGACTTGGGGTGGAAGAGGCTCGTGACAGCATCATGGCCTCCATCTACCGGGTGGCGGCACAGATTAAGGCTTCCTGTGCTTTCATAGGAACCGATTGCCGGCTGGTGGTGCTGCCCGAATACTTCCTCACCGGGTTTCCCATGGGGGAAGGCGTCGCGGCCTGGCAGGCCAAAGCCTGTCTGCAGCCGGAAGGTCAGGAATACGAGGCCCTTGCCCGCATCGCCATGGACCAGCGCATCTTCCTATGCGGAAATGCCTACGAATGCGATCCCCACTTTCCACAGCTGTTCTTTCAGGTATGCTTCGTCTTTAACCCTTCTGGAGAGATGATCCTGCGGTACCGAAGGCTGAACAGCCTCTTCACCGCCACACCGCATGATGTACTCGACCGGTTCTTGGAGGTGTACGGCCGCGATGCCCTGTTCCCGGTGGCTCGTACAGAGATTGGACAATTGGCATGCATCGCCAGCGAGGAAATCCTCTACCCGGAGATCGTCCGTTGCCTGGCACTCCGTGGCGCCGAAGTCTTGCTTCATTCTACCAGCGAGGTCGGCAGTCTCCTCCCATCTGCTAAAAACATCGCCAAACTGGCCCGTGCCACTGAAAACCTCGCCTACCTCGTATCTGCCAATTCAGCCGGTATCACCGGCACCGACATCCCTGCACAGTCAACCGACGGCCACTCCCAGATCGTCAGTTATGAGGGCCTCCGCCTCTGCGAGGCAGGCTTTGGCGAGAGCATGGCCGCCCACGCGACCCTGCACATCTCGGCCCTCCGGGCTTACCGCGCCCGCCCAGGCATGGCCAACCTCCTCAGTCGCCAACGCAACGAACTCTTTGCCCATGAATACGCACAGCGCGTCTATCCACCCAATTCCCTCGAACAAGCTGAGCCTTCCAGGTCGCAGTTCCTGCAAGTACAGTCATTGGCTATCCAACGACTTCGAGATCTAGGCATCATCCCTTGATTAACCAATCGCTATGTGGGTAGTCTATTTTCCGATTTCGCATTTTCATCTATCAATACATATTTATCATGCTGATTGACATATATTTACGTAGTTTATCTTAATCATTACATTAAATGATCCAGCCTGTCCGGAATCCTCGAACGGGTATCAATGACTATCATTTCCGATTGCCTTCTACATCGGATGTTGAAGCTTTGTCAACGACACTTCGGATCCACCAGCCGGCCTGGGCAGCCCTGCCGGTGGCAGACAGGGTGGCAGCCCTTCGGGTCTGGCGGGAGCGGCTGCTGGAGCGGAAACCCTCCCTGCTGGCAGCCATCTGTCAAGACACAGGCCGGCAGTGGGAGTCGGAACTCGAAGCCGACCTGGCCATCTCGTCTATCGAGCGTTGGTGCCGCTACGCCATGGAGAAATTGCAGCCTGCCTCACAGAAAGCTTCCTCCATCCCCTTCCTCACCTTAGAACAACAGCTCGTACCATATCCGCTGGTCACCGTCATCAGCCCCTGGAATTTCCCTCTGTTGCTGGCATTGATCGATGCGATTCCCGCCTTGTTGGCAGGCTGTGCCGTGATGGTCAAACCGAGTGAAGTCACACCCCGGTTCACGGAAGTGATGCAGTTGGCCATCGAGGCCGTGCCCACCCTCGCCGGTGTCTTTAGCTTCCTGCAGGGAGACGGGCAGACGGGGGCCGACTGCGTTCGACAGGCCGACCTGGTATGCTTCACCGGCAGCACGGCCACTGGCCGGAAAATATATGCCAGCGCGGCCGAACGCATGATCCCCGTATTCCTGGAGATGGGTGGCAAAGACCCGGCCATCGTGCTGCCGGGAGCAGATCCGGAAAAGGCCGCCGCCGCCATCCTCTGGGGGGCAACAGCCAACGCTGGGCAGAGTTGCCTCAGCATCGAGCGGGTCTACGTCCACGAAAGCCTTTTCGACCCCTTCACACAGCTGCTGGCAGAAAAGGCCTCCCGCCTGTCCCTGGCCTATCCTGACATGTCAGACGGCCCGATAGGCCCCATCATCTTCGAGCGACAGGCCTCCATCATCGATCAACACCTGGCCGATGCCGTGCAGCGCGGAGCTCGTATCCTGACAGGCTCCAAGGCCTGCGAAAACCTCAATGGAGGCTGGTACTGCCGCCCTACCGTGCTGGTAAATGTCGACCATACCATGCGCATCATGACCGAAGAAACCTTCGGACCCATCATGCCCGTCATGCCTTTCCGTAGCGATGCAGAAGCGATCTCCCTGGCCAACGACAGCATCTATGGCCTCAGCGCCGCCGTCTTCGGCGCAAGCACAGACCAGGCAAAGGCCTTCGCCACCTACCTGCAGGCGGGGGCCGTCAGCATACAGGATGCCGCCCTCTCGGCTGTCATGCACGAGGGAGAGAAGAACGCCTTCCGCCTCAGCGGCATCGGTGGCACCCGTATGGGGCCTTCCGCCATCCAGCGCTTCATGCGCCAGCGGGTGCTGATCTCCAAGATGGATACCACCCCCAGTCCCTGGTGGAAAGTGTAAAACACATCAATCAGAAAAACATGCGCATCACCCGCCTCTGGCTCACCCTTGCCATCCTCGTCGCCGCCCCTTCGCTGCAGGCGCAGCGCCACCGCATCCTGGAAACCTTCCGTGCGTATATCACCGGGGATTTTGACAACAGCGAACAAGTCGCCGCAGAAATCAAGGCCGGCCACCTTTCCCATCCGCTATCGGTACACGTCAACCGCATCGCCGATGGCAAGATCCGCAACCTCCCACCCAGCTATCAGGGTTTCTTCATCCTCGAAGAGAGCTACTACCTCAGCGAAGGCAAGCCGCTGGAAAGAAAACCCTATCTGTTTTTCTTTGAACCCGAGGGGAGGGATAAAGTACGACTCACCGCCTTCCAGCTGCCTGCCAGCCTCCGTAAGGAAGACGTCCGGAACGACAACGATACGCTCCAGTTCGACTACACCACTCTGCAGCGCTCACCCACCTTTAAAGGAGCGGTCTACGACTGGAATTCAGCTGACAAATCATTCTCAACCCGTGCCCCCAACGAACTCCCCAGTGGACTTCGCTTTACCCTCATCGAACACTTCACAAAAGACAGGCTGAGTGTGATGGAGCTGCTTGAAAAAGACGGGAAGAAACTGACGCCTTACGACACGCCGATCCTCTATCGGAGGAAATAAACGGACCTGATGCTGGAACAATGAAAGCCCTGGTCGGCTAGCCGGTGGTCATTTTGTCATCGACTGCAGGCAGGCCTTAACAAATATGATGAAGCCTTCCTTCTCCGTCTTGGAAAACCTAGATAGCAGGCGGTCGTTAAACTCATTGCGTACCCCCTCGATGCGCTGCACCAGCCTGGAGCCAGCAGGTGAGAGGGTGAGCCGCTTGCGGCGCCGGTCTTCGGCATCCGTCACCTGGACAATCAGCTTCTTCCGCATCAGTACATTCAGCAGATTAGTGATATTGGCACGGGTCACATTCAGGGCCTCTGCTAGCTCCTTGGCCAGCAGCGGCTTCTCTTGTGGCTTGTCCTGCAGGTAGATGATATTGGGGTCGCTGGCCAGCAATAGCAGGATAAACCACTGCTGTACCGTGATGCCATACTGCCGCGTGATGGCCTCGCCATTCTTCTTCCAGGTCTCGGATAGCTTGATGGCATGAAAGATGACAGAGGCGTTGATATTTTTTTGAATCATGGATAGGGATTGTGCTATCTCACCGGATTGCTGGCCTGCCCCTTGCGGGTGGCCCGAAGGTTGATATAATAAGTTGCTGCCAGCGAGGCCAAGGTAAGGGCAATCATCCAACCAAAAGCACCATGATAGCTACCGCCTGCCTTACGCATACTGCCCAAGACCGCCACACCCATGGAAGCGGCCAGGGTATCGATGAAAGAAAGAATTCCTAGTATGGTTCCATAGGAGGCACCGCCGAACAGGCTGATAATGTACAACTGGATCATGGTGAATGTGCCGCTGTAGCCAATGCCGAACACCACTGCACATGGAGCCATAAACGTCTTATCGTCCAAGCTGAGGTATAACAACACACAGCCGATCACCATATTCGCCACACTCAGCAACATGATGCGCCGGGCTTCAAAACGATCGCCCAGCCAGCCGAAGAGCAATTTTCCGAGCAGCCCGCAGAAGAAGAATAACCCCTGCAGCAGCCCACTCTGCGCGACATCCAGTTGTAAGTCGGCTTGGTAGTTGCGCTGGTTCTGAATGAAGCCCGCGATGGAAAACCAAAGCGCGGCCGTCACAAAAGCCAGCAAGTAGAAGTCTGACGACCGCACCGCGCTGCGGAAAATGCGACTTCTCTCCATCGGGTCCGACTGTGGCTGCCGGCCCACCGTGCCCTCAATACCGTCTGCAAAGGTCCCCACCTTGGAAGGATGGCTCACAACCAGCAACGCCGGAATCAGGATCATCGCCGAGCAGATCAACGCCTGGTACAACGCTGCCGTCTCCCATCCTAGCTCCTTGATCCACTGACCGACCAGCGGCGCAAAGACGGCCGGACCCACACTGCTGGCCATCAGCAGAATGCCCGTCGCCAGTCCCCGGTACCGCACGAACCAGTTGTTTATCACATACATGCTGGTAAGCAGTCCCACCAGCGAGAGACAGATGGGATATAATAAGGTGAACAGACGTACCGTTTCAAAACTCCTTGCAGTTGCGAACAAGAACAACGCTCCCGTGGCCCCCACGGCACCTGTCAGGATCAGAGACCTCGCTGGGAAACGCTCCAGCATCCGGCCCACAAACGGCAGCGGCAGTGCCAATACTAAATATAAAGTGGCTGCCAGTCCCGTCGCCTTAGCAATATCCACTTTGAAAGCTTTAGCGAACTCCGGCAGGTAGAGGTTGAACGTATTCAGCGCAATGCCATTGCTGGCCATATACATCAGAAAAAGGCAGGCCAGCACGACCCAGCAGTAATACTTTTTCATTCGGTGTGTCTTGAGTAGGTTTTGGATGGGTGATATCATGCAGTCTTTTCCTCTATTAGTATGGCCTGTGCAAGAAACTACCTTGCGGTTCACCGAGCACCTGCCCGTCTTTGCAGATAAGAGCGCCTCGCAGGAAGGTCGCTTTCACAGGACCGCTGAAAGTATAGCCTTCAAAAACGCTGTAGCCTTGTGTGGAGGCCGACTGGCATCTATGGCTTCCTGATACCGAGCCTTCAAAGCCGCTGTAGCTTTGTATGCAGGCCGACCCTCCGGAGTCCACCGTGAAGGAACTATCGGGATCCATCAGTACGATGTCGGCGTAAATGTGGTAGGCCAAAGCGTTGCGCCGGGTTCCAGCTTAGGAGTTCTGCCATGCGGTTCAGCGAAAGTCCTCTCTTTCGCCCTTCAGTGTACAGTCCGCTGAGCAAGAATTCTGTTCCTCCGAATCCGCTTTTTGCAAGCCATACGTTATCCTTTTCATGGGCGTCAGTCTTGAATTCGGCTTTGCAGCAGGCATGGTCGCTGCATACCCAGTCGATGTTGCCGGCGAGGAGGTGGTCCCACAGGTATTCCACGTCTTCGCGACTTCGGATGGGGGGATTCACCTTGGCCTGCAATCCGCACTCGCAGTCGTAGTCAAGGATCAGGTGTGCAAGGGTCACCTCTCTCTTGAAGCGGATATGCGGGAAGACGGTCTGCATCATCATGGCGGCGTCCACTGCCTTGGCGGACGTAAGGTGTAGGAGGTTGATATTTGCGCAGTCAGTCTCGTGTGCTAGGTAGGATGCGATAAAGATCGCCAGTCCCTCGCTGTGTGGGGGCCTAGCGGCGCTGTAGGCGCGCAGCCCTTTGAGCTTTCCCTCCCGCTGCACAATATCTGAATAGGCACGCATAATCTCGGCTGTTTCACAGTGGAGTCCGAGGCATATATGATCGGCTTTATCGGGGCGTTCGTCCATGGCCTTTCTGATGCCGCGCATGATGAATTCGAAATGGGCATAGTCGTAGTACTCGCCGTCGGGCGTCATGAGGAAGTCCTGTTGCTTGCTGCTCTTTCCATGTAGTCCGTAGTTGCCATAAAACATAAAGATCTTGAAGCTCGTGACCCCGTACCGATCGATGAGCATGCCGATCTCATCGATATGACTGTATTGTATGGGTGCGATGTGATACGCGTAGTCGACATGGTATCGGCCTCGGCTAATATCCAGCACTTCTGGGAAGAACTCGGCGTATGGGCCCGACTTATTCAGATAGTACTTTCCTGTGCGGATATAGTTGAGGGAGGTTGTCACGCCCCCCATCGCGGCAGCTCGGCTCTCACTGACAGCATCCTCTGCAAGCGGGTTGTAGATGCCGGTGTGCATGTGCGCGTCGACGAGTCCAGGGAATGCCAGCAGTCCGCCGCCATCGTAGACCTCCGCGGCTTGTGCCGCGTCGAGGTCGGGCGCCACGGCGGCGATTCTTCCGTCCTTCACGGCCACATGTGCCTTCTCGACTCCTTGTCTGTTAGGCTTTACGATACCCAGGTTACTGATCAGCAAATCGTAGAGCATATCGTTATTTTACTGTTTGACCCATGTAAATCCCGTTTCCAGCCAGCGCAGGTTGATGCCAATCCTTTCACTGCCGGGAGCCGACCAAGTGTAGGCGACTGCCTTCGACTTACCTTCCTCGTAGACGGCGAGTTTCAGCACGTCGATGCCCTTTCCGTAGTTTACCTCCGCCAGTTCCAGGGTATATGGTGTCGGCTTGCCGTCGGTGGTTAGCATGCGGATCCTACCTCCCTTGTCATGCATGCGGAGGCTGCGCTGCACCTCGTAGCCCTCCGCACCCTCAGCTTTCTGCATAGCGCTCCATCCGGTGTACCACCTGCATCGGTCGAGCATATGCGGGATCTTGCCCTTGTGCCCAAAGACGTAGTTCCCACCCTCATCCTCAGCCTCGTCGCGAATCCAGATGGCGTCCTTCGTCAGCCGAAGACTGTCGGTGATGAATATGCGCTTCCCGCTGCGCTTGGAGATGAAGTTGCAGGCCCTGTCTTTCATGTACCCGATGAAGGCCTCTTCTTGCCTCTTCCAGTAGACCTCACATCCGTCGGTCGAGACCAGGTCTGCCATCGTCAGGTATCTTAGTTTAGAGGTGTCCTTGTGGGAAAAATAGTATGTAGAGTCTACCTTAAAGGAAAATATGTCGAGCCGGATGGCTTTCTCCGCCTTGTCGAGCGAGAATGAGTACATGCGCTGTCGGTACACCTTTCTCTCGTCGCCGTCCATGTACTGGTAGACATAGAAGACGTGCGAACCTACCGCCGGCAGTCTGACGGGATGGAATACGGAATGGATGTGCTCGTGCACCTCCTTGACTCCCTCCTCTCGTTCTTTGTACACCTGCCGGTGGTTGTCGAACTCTCCGGCGAACAAGGTTAGCATGTCCTGCATGTCGGCAGGTCCCATAGCCTTCTTTTGTTTCTGCGCCTGCAGCGTGACTCCAAACAGGAGAAGCATCAAGGTGATCCATTTACTCATATAATTGGGTTTTGTTATTAGATAGATGCATGGGCCTTATCGGGATTCCATGAGTAGGAGGATTTTAGATTCCTAGGACACCCGACTCGAGGAGTCTGTCGATATCTGTATCGTTGATACTGACTGATCGCAGCAGCTCCCTTCCGTGCTCTCCGATGCGCGGCGGATCCATCCGAAGCATCGTCCTCTCACCTCCGTAGTCGATGGGTGTGGCCGGAAGTTTCGTCGTAGTGCCATCGGGCAGATGGGTCTCTAGGAGGCTGCGGCCCTTGTTGAGCTGCGGGTCTTCGAAGAGGTCTTCGGTCCTCGCGATGGGCGCGAAGGGGATGGAGGCTTCTTCACAGCGCTGCACAATTTCAGCTTTTGTGAAACCTGCGATGCGCAATTCGAGTTCTGGGAGGAACCAATCTCTTGAGTCGATGCGGGCGTTGTTTTTGGAGAGCCTGTCGTCGACGAGCCAGTCGTTCCATCCGAAGGTCTCGCAGAAGCGCTGCCAGTGTTTCTCGGAGATGATGCCTATGAAGACCAGATCGTTATCGCAGGTCTTGAAGATTCGGTAGATGCTCCAGGCGCTCACCCGGGAGGGCATTGGGGGTACGGGTGCCTGGGTGATGGCGCCGTAGGCCATGTGCTGGCCCATTAGGAAGGCGGTGGTCTCGAAGAGGGCGGCCTTGACCAACTTCCCGAGTCCGGTGCGCTGCCGCTCGTAGAGAGCTAGGAGAATGCCGATGTATCCGAACATTCCGCCGGTGATGTCAACCACGGAAGTACCCGCCCGGAGGGGGTCGCCGGGCCTGCCGGTCATATAGGCGAGTCCGCCCATCATCTGCACTACCTCATCCATCGCATGTCGCTGTTCGTAGGGGCCAGGCAGGAAGCCTTTAAGCGAGCAGTAGATGATCTTTGGATTGATCTCTTTTAGTATCGCATAACCGAATCCAAGCCGTTCCATGGTGCCGGGCCCGAAGTTCTCCACGACGACGTCGGCGGTCTCGACGAGCTGGTATAGGATGCGCCTTCCCTCTTCGTGCTTTATGTCGATGGCAAGGCTTTTCTTATTCCGGTTGAAATAGGAAAAATACCCTGTGCCCATACCTGTAAGCCGGCGTGTTTCGTCGCCCCGCGGCGGTTCGATGTGAATGACCTCCGCACCCATATCGGCCAGCAGGAGTCCTGTGGTCGGACCCATCACGGCGTGCGTGAACTCTAGCACGCGTATGTCCTGCAGGGGAAGGCTCATGGCATCTGTGGTGGTTATGGAGTTTTTGTTACTGCGTCAGTCGATGTGGTAGTCGCCATATTTTCTCAGGTAGGGCACGAGCCCACCTTCCGCTACGATGTCCATCATGACTTTCGGTAGCTGGGTACTCTGATGAAGGTCTCCCTGTGAGAGATTTCTGACGATGCCATTTTCCATGTCTATTTCTAGTGCGTCGCCGTCTTGGATCTCATGGTTGGGTACTTCCAGTACCGGCAGGCCGATGTTGATGGCATTGCGGAAGAAGATACGGGCGTAGAACCTTGCGATGATGCAGGAGATGCCGGCTGCTTTCAGGGCTATCGGCGCCTGTTCGCGGGAGGAGCCACAGCCGAAATTATCTCCGGCGGGGAGGATGTCTCCGATGCGGAATTTCTGTTTAAAGTGAGGGTCTAGATCTTCCATGACATGGTCTGCCAAGGAGCTGATATCGAGCGTCTTGGTATACTTGCCGGGGATGATGCGGTCGGTGTCGATGTTGTCGCCGTAGCGGTGTGCTCTTCCGTTGATCATAATGCGGGGTTTGTGAGGTAGCCGTGCAGGGCAGAGGCTGCGACGGTCGCTGGACTGCCCAGGTAGATGGAGGCGTTGGGGTTCCCCATCCGTCCTTTGAAGTTGCGGTTGGCAGTGCTGACCACAACTTCTTCGTCTCCCGGCACCCCTTCATGGCTGCCGACGCAGGGCCCGCACCCGCTGTTGATGAGGGTGGCTCCCGCCTCTATGAGTGTTTGCATCGTTCCGTCCGCCAGTGCGTCGATGAGTACCTGCCGGCTTGCAGGCGCGATCACAAGCCGTACGCCCTTCGCGATGTGCTTACCCCGTAGGATGTCGGCGGCGACGCGCAAGTCGTCGTGCCGTGCATTCGTGCAGCTGCCGATGAAGGCGTATGTGATTCGTGTGCCTTGGTAGCGTTCAATGTCGTCCACGTTGTCTGGACTGTCCGGAACGGCGATCCGGGGTCGGAGAGAGGAAGCGTCAATCTCTATTGTGCGCGCGTATACGGCGTCTTGGTCGGCATATGTCGCTTCGAAGGGGTATGGCAGCTCAAGTCCTTTCGGTGATACAATACCCGTCTTGGCACCCATCTCTGCCACCAGGTTGCAGAGTGTCATCCGTTGGGAAAGGGAGAGCCCTTCCACGGCGGTGCCATGATATTCGACCGCCTGATAGGTAGCACCGCTGATCGTAAGCGCCTTCACGGCTTCCAGCGCTAGATCTTTTCCCGATGAGTGGGTTGGCAGCTTACCATGACAGAGGATGCGGATGGTAGCGGGAGCTTTGAGCCAGATCTTTCCTGTGAGCATGACGGCGGCGAGGTCGGTGCTTCCCACGCCACAGGCGAAGGCACCCAGGGCGCCATAGGTGGGGGTGTGGCTGTCGGCCCCCATGAATACATCCCCCGGCTGCACCTTCCTGTGGTCGACCATCACCTGGTGGCAGATGCCGCTGCCGATGTCGTGCAGTGCGCAACCCTGATCGTTCGCAAACCTCCGCATCAGGCTATGGAGGTTTGCGATGCGTTCATTGGGGGCAGGTGCGGCATGGTCGATCACCAGATGAAACCGGGAGGGGTCTTTCAGCCTGACACCTCCCATCTCGCCGAAGGCCTTGATGGCCAGCGGGGCCGTGGTATCGGTGGCCATAGAGCCGTCGACAGGCACAATGCAAAGGTCGCCCGCCCGCGTCTCTCTTCCAGTATGCGCGGTCAGGATCTTCTCTGATATGGTCATTCCTTTACCCATTGCTGGTTGCGATCATGCCCTTCCGTTCCATTGGATGTCATCTCTTCCCACAAGTCCATAGAGGAGGCCTGGCAGTCTGCCTCCCAGCAAGCCTTCCATCTCCCGACTGACGGAAGCCACTTTTCGTATGTTGATGCCTGTTGCGTATCCGGACTCTTCCAGCATGAGCACCGTGTCTTCCGTGGCGATGTTACCAGTGGCACCTTTGATGAAAGGGCAGCCTCCCAAGCCACCGAACGCAGTATCGAACTGCCTGACACCGGCCTGCAGCGCAGCGAAGAGATTGGCGTATCCTTTGTTTTCCGTGTTATGGAGATGAAGGGAGACGGGGGTATCTCCTGCCAAACCCATGACCTGCTCCATCATGCGGCTAATCTGGGCGGGATGCCCCATGCCTGTGCTGTCGGCAAGTGCCAGCTCTTGCACCCCGCAGTCAAGATGGTGTCTGACGAGGTCTATGACCCAGGACGTTTTCAACAAGCCCTCATATCGGCATCCGAAGGCACATTGAATACCTCCCCTCAGCGTTATACCATACCTGTCAGCGATGCGGACCATTTCCTGGAACTCAGCCTTTGAGGCTTCAATACCCATGTTGGTATTTCTCCTGCTGTGCGTCTCACTTGCAGAGAGGGAGGCTGCTACATGCCTGAACCCTGCTGCTGCAGCTCTTTCAATACCTTTTACATTGAGGACGAGGGCGCTCAGCACCAGTCCCTCCTCGGGTTCCATGCCTTGTGCCACTGCCTCTGCATCTGCCATCTGAGGTACTTTGGCAGGATGTACAAAGCTGGTCACCTGCAACCTGCGCAGCCCTGCCTCTGCCAACATGCGAGCCCACCGCAGCTTAGTGGCTGTCGGCACTGTTATCGGCAGCGACTGCAGTCCGTCGCGTAAGCCCTGGTCTTCTATGATCACCTCGCTGGCTTCCATGGAATAGTTAATGAAATTAACCAATGGCAGCTTCTGCTCAAAATTTTTCAGGGATTGTCGGCGGCGGCTCATGGCCGGGAAGAACAGCATCAACGCCTGGTACGGAAAGGTCCAGGTGAAACCCACCGGCCTGGTCAGCAACACACCCGTCACCGTCAAGGTAGAGTTCTCCGGATCCGCGACCGACAAATCTACGCCTCTGCTGCCGATGGCCTCAAGTGCCACGTCCAACGAACGACAGCCGGTCGACCCGTCGCCGGATCGCTTTGGTAATCTCGAAACGTTGGTGGATATTCACCCTATTAAGGACAACCACATGGAAAGATCATCTTTGAAAGGCAGGCGCAGGTTCATACGCCAGGGTGCAGCCGTGGCAGCGGGATTTTTCATCGTCCCCCGCCATGTCATAGGCAAAGGGTATATCCCCCCGAGTGACCAGCTTACGAAGGGCATCATCGGCACGGGTGGCATGGGTATGGGGCATGTCAAATACGCAGGCACCCGCGTTGTTGCCATCTGCGACGTCGACAGCAGTCATCTGCAGGCGGCCGCCCAGAAGATCGGCGGCGGCGTCAAGTCCTTCCACGACCATCGTGAGCTCATCGCGCTTCCCGAAGTGGATATCGTACACATCGCCACCCCGCCCCACTGGCATGGCATCATGGCGATTGACGCCGCCAGGGCGGGAAAGGATATCTGGTGCGAGAAGCCCATGACCCGTACCATCGGCGAGGGTAGAAGGGTCGTCGAAGCCGTCAAGCAATACGGCCGCATGTTCCGCCTCAACACCTGGTTTCGATTTGAAGAAGAGTTCTATGGGATGAAGACAACTGTCAAGCCGATCAAAAAGCTCGTGCAGTCGGGTCTCCTCGGATGGCCCCTGACGATCACCGTCAGCAAGCACACGGGCTTCGACTGGAAGTTTTACTGGGTAGGAAAAACTGACCTGGTGCCCCAGTTGGTACCCGCCACCCTCGATTACGACCGTTGGCTGGGCCCGGCCCCCTTCAAGCCCTACCATCCTCATCGTGTACATGTCAACTTCCGGGGCTATTGGGACTACGACGGTGGAGGACTCGGAGACATGGGCCAGCACTATCTCGACCCGATCCAGTACTTTCTTGGAAAGGACGATACCAGTCCAGTCCTGGTAGAGGTCGAAGCGGAACAGCAGCATCCAGACGCCTGTCGTACTTTCCGGAAGATCACCTACACCTATGCAGATGGTTGCCGCATCATCCTGGACGGCGAGGCTGCGGAGACAGCCGAAGAGGTTCCTTACATACAAGGCCCCAAGGGCAAGCTCTACAAGAAATTCCGCTCCAGCATTCCCGACCTCGAGGCTAAGCTGGCACAGATGCCCGAGCCCGAGCCGCAGGTGACCGACTTCCTGCAATCCGTTAAGGAACGTAGGCCCTTTGCTCTAAATGAGACCAACGGTTTTCGGTCCTGCACACTGGTCAATATCGGCAAGATCGCCCTGCAACTCGGACGCAGCTTGCGCTTCGACCCTGCCACGTTGACCTTCATCGACGACGACGAGGCCAACCGGTTGATCGACCCACCCATGCGCGCCCCCTGGGCCCTCTGAACCTTCACTCCCACATGTCATGAAAAATACCCTGATACTTGCGCTCTCCGCCTGCCTTCTGGTTGGTACATCCAACGCCCAGCGGGACGTCAAGGATGTCGTATATGCGTTCCCGTACGTCAGATCCTCCCAGGCCGTTGCCCCGCTGTCGGCGATGGAGCGATGGGGGCGAAGTGATTGGAAGGCCTTCTTCCGTCTCTTTGAAGACGACTCTGCCCGCCTCCATGCGACCTATGCCTTTGATGCGTATGTACACGCTTTTTCGAGGGACGCCGTTCGCAGCCAGGCGGCAGCCCGGGCACTTAACATCGGTTGGGACGTCGTGAGCGACGCTTCCGCAGAAAATGATGATGTCCGCCGCCAGATCATCGTACACATGGGGCATCTGGGCGAGAATGCCTGCGTGCCCACCCTTGCGGGTATGCTGACATCGGCGCAACCCGGAGACGCAGCCATGGCGCTGGCGACCATCCGTACGGCCTCCGCCATCGCGGCCCTCGAAAAGGCTTCGGTCGGCACTGCCGGTCAGCAGAAAACGGCCATCGACATGGCATTGGCGCATGCCCGTAAACTCGGACCCCAAAACAATGCTTCCAAACCCATCGCATACGAGCTGTCCAAGAAGGAGCGCAGGGCCGGCTTTGATCTCCTCTTCGACGGCATCCACTTGGATCGCTGGATCGGCAACAAGGTCGCCTATGCGGTAGTGGAAGGTGCCATCGTCGTGAAACCCACCGGCGGCGGCAGCGGAGGCAACCTCTACACCGAGCAGGAGTACGGCGACTTCGAGTTGCGCTTCGAATTCATGCTTACGCCCGGTGCCAACAATGGACTCGGAATCCGCACGCCGACCAAGGGAGATGCCGCCTATGTCGGGATGGAACTTCAGATCTTGGACAACGAAGCCGAGAAGTATCGCAATCTGAAGCCCTACCAATATCATGGCTCCGTCTATGGTGTGCTGCCGGCGAAACGAGGATTCCTCAAGCCTACCGGCGAATGGAATCAACAAACGGTTGTCGCGAAGGGTACCCGCATCCAGGTGATCCTCAACGGAGAGACAATCCTCGATGGCGACATCCGTGAGGCATCAGCCAACGGTACAGCAGATGGCAAAAGACACCCCGGACTGCTCAACTCCAAGGGACATATTGGCTTCCTGGGACATGGCGACGTCGTCAAGTTCCGTCATTTCAGAATTCGCAGTATGGACTGAAGTTGTTTTGCTGACACTACCCTACATACTCTAAAATGTATCTACAGAAATTATCCTAGGATCCTTGGTCAAATGTTCGCCACGGAAAACTGAAAGGAGATCCTGCGTGCCCGTTGTCGCGGGCGTCACCATCCGATGCCGTAGTCCTCGCCATGTTGACTGGAGCCGCCCCACATGGTGCCATGCTTCCAATCGAAGTAGATGGCGTTGATGGGGCCGGAGGTGCGATCTTCAAACGTCATGCGGTAGCCCCTTCTTTGCAGATCTTTCCTCACCCAGGGCGGCGTGGCATCCTGCAGCAGGATGGATCCGGGCTTAGGCTTACGGTCCTGTCCGCCAAGGGATAAGTACAGCTGGTTGGTATTCACATTGGCAGCCTCGCAGGCTTCCTGCACGTTCATGTTGAAGTCGATCATGTTCACCAGGAACTGGATGAGGTTCTGGTCTTGCGTGTCACCGCCCTGCACACCAAAGGCGATCAGTGGCTTACCATCCTTCATCGCAAGTCCGGGTGTGAGGGTCACCCGTGGCCTTTTCCCCGGCGCGACCACATTGTATGGGTTCAGTGCCGGGTCCAGGACGAAGCTCTGCATCCGTTGGCTCATGCCGATGCCGGTACGGCCGGCAATGCAGGCCGGAATCCAGCCGCCACTTGGGACGATGGAGACCACCCAGCCCTCCTTGTCGGCAGCCTCTACGGAGGTGGTCCCCAGGAATAGCTGCTCGCGGTACTCAGGCGTGACCGGCTCGGTGGAGGCGGTGCCCCAGTCCTTCAAGAGATGACGGTAGGGATTCTCCCCGCCCTGGAAAGGGTAGGGGTCGCCGGGCCCTGCCTTAGGGTCGTTCACATCCAGGCTCATCTGTCGCACGCGCTCCCGCGCATATTCTTTTGACAAGAGGCCTTTGACAGGCTCTGCAGGCGGGAAGTAGGGGTCGCCATAGTAGAAGTCGCGGTCGGCAAAGCACAGGTTGAGCACCTGGCACATGGTGTGGATGTATTGGGCAGAATTATAGCCCATAGCCTTCAGGTCGAACGGTTCTAGCATATTTAAACCCTGCAGCATCATAGGCCCCTGCGTCCAGGCCTGAAGCTTGTATACATCGACGCCCCGGTAGTTTGTATGCAGCGGCTCTTCTTCGAGCACTTTCCAGTCTGCGAGGTCCTTTTCTGTTATCAATCCTCCCTGCTCCTGACATCCGCGGACGAATTCTTTGGCGATGTCGCCGCGGTAGAAACGAGCATATGCCGCCTCAATTGCTTCTTTACGGCTTTTGCCATTCTTGAGGGCAGCCTCTTCGGCTTCGATCATCTTCTGCAGGGTGTTGAATAGGTCTTGCTGCACAAAGAGTTCGCCAGCCTCCGGGGACTCGCGCTTCTGCCCGGCATGCGGGAGCATTACAGACTTGGAATATGGCCATTGCTTGAGCCTGGCCTTATTTCGTTCGATGTTGTTGGCTGTTTCAGCATCAATCGGGTAGCCGGCCGCCAAGTCCATGGCGGGCTTCAGCACTTGCTTCAGGCTCAGGGTGCCATAGGTGGCAAGCATGTGGCAGAGCCCGCCCGGTGTGCCCGGAGTGACCGCCGCCAGCGGCCCGTATTCAGGCGGATAGGCATAGCCTTTCGACTTGAAAAACTCAGCCGTCGCCCCGCTAGGCGCCACGCCCAAGGCATTGATGGCGATGACCTTCTTCGTCTTCGGATTCCAGATAAGGGCCTGGGCCTCGCCTCCCCAGCTCAGGACATCCCACATGGTGCAGGTGGCAGCCATCATCGCACAGGCAGCATCAACGGCATTGCCGCCCTGTTGGAAAATCGTCGCTCCGGCAGTGGCCGCCAACGGCTTACCCGTGATGGCCATCCAGTGGCGGCCATGGAGGACTGGCTTTTGTGTCTTTTGCGCATCAGCCACCTGTCCTGCCAGCAGCAGGCACAAAAGAATGATTCTTTTCATGTGTCTAAGTTAGACATCTGGAGATGCCGTATAACCATTTTTTTTCTTTCCGTCCTTTATTTCTGACACCTCACCCTTGACCATCGTACTTTCGTTAGATATCCATAGACAACTGGTGTATGCCATCGTTGACATAGAGACTACGGGCAGCCACGCTGCCTCCAACGGCATCATCGAAATCGCCATTGTCCTGCACGATGGTGTCCGGGAGCGCAGCCGCTATGAGTCGCTCGTAAATCCCGGCGTGCCTATCCCTCCTTATATCCAGTCGCTCACCGGTATCAACGACGCCATGGTCACCCGGGCCCCATCCTTCTCCTCCATCGCCCCTCGGGTGCATGCTATGCTGCAGGGCCGCATCTTTGTCGCCCATAATGTAAACTTCGACTACTCATTTGTTCGGCACCACCTGCTGGCCGTCGGCTTCGCGTTGGAAGAGAAAAAACTATGCACCGTCCGCCTCAGCCGAAAGGTATTCCCCGGACTGCCCCGCTACAGCTTAGGCAATCTATGCCGTTCTTTGGGGATTTCCCTGCAGGGTCGCCACCGGGCGATGGGTGATGCGGCGGCCACCGCTGCTTTGTTCGACCGCATTTTGCAAGTAGACATTGATGGGCATCTGACAGCCATGCTCAAGCCGAGCAGCCGGGAGTCCTATCTGCCGATCCACCTGCCGGCAGAGCAGGTGGCAGGACTTCCCACCTCTCCCGGCGTCTATTATTTCCACGATCAGAAAGGGAAGGTCATCTATGTCGGCAAGGCCATCGACGTCCGACAACGAGTGGTGAGCCATTTCTCCAACAACTCACCCTCCCATCGCAAGCAGCTATTCATGCGGCAAATCCACGGCGTCAGCTGTCAGCCGGTCGGTACAGACTTGGTCGCTACCATCCTCGAAAGCATCGAGATCCGCCGCCTCTGGCCCGCGTACAACCGCAGTCAGAAGCATTGGACTTCTCCCTACGCCTTGTATGCGTACGAAGACATGCGGGGCATCCTGCGGCTGGCCATCGACCGCCGGCGTAAACACCTGCATCCTGTCGCGACAGTCGCCAACCTCTCCGATGGCTATGCCTTGCTGCGACGACTCGTACGGGAAGGCGGTCTTTGCCCTCAATGCTGCTGGATGCAGAAAGATGACGGGCCCTGCATCGGCCGATCAGAAGGATCCTGTCGCGGCGTATGCGAAGGCCAGGAAACACCAGGAGACTACAACCAAAGAGTGCAGGCGGCACTCCTGCAATTGCAGCAGGAGCTTCCAAGCTTTGCCCTGGTGGAAGAGGGAAGACATCCGGAGGAAAAGACGCTACTATGGGTCGATAGAGGCGAGTTCCGCGGTTGGGCGCATGTCGCAGGACAAGCCCGGGTGGAGAGCGGAAAGGAACTAGAGGCCATGGTCACGCCTTGTCATAGCAATGACAAGGTACGCTCCTTGCTGCTGCGTGAAGCAAAGTCCCATCCCGAGAAAGTACAGTGGTTGGGCTAAGGACTGCTGTAGTCATTACATTCAGCGGTCAACCTCATCAAAACGGTAATTTTCTATACCCCATCCGCTCCAAAGACATCTTCAGTCGCTTCGTTCTACGCCATCCCAGAAGCCAACAGAAGAAACGGAACACAGACCCTCCTGCCATGGTCCGGTCACTGCCACCATAGTGCCGTATCCTGTCTTCCAGCCTGGCTTCCAGCTCAGGTGCGGTGGGGTACATGATGAACAGCCATTCCTGATAACGGTCTGCGCAAAGGGTACGAGTCCTTGCATTATCTTCCCTTGCCAGCAGATGTTGGCATCCCAGGTCGTTAGATAGGAGTGCAGCCTCGTAGGCCTTTACAGATGACTTCTGCGAGTACGACGACGGCATGCCGGATCGGTAGTACAGTCTGGCGTCTTTTGCAAACCGCACCTGGCTGGCATGGGTCAGCAGCCGAATGGTGAATTCAAAATCATTGTTCAATGATAGGCGTTCGTCCCATCCGCCGATACGGTCTAGCAGGCCTCTTGGGATCAACCATAACCAGCCGCTCATCATATCGTATTTCTGGGAGAGAGAGGTCTTGACCCATTCCAGCGCGGGCATGTCGCGCCAGACTTCTTCTGGCCTGAACATGGCATGCTGGAGGTTGCCATCGTAAAACCTAGCCCAGCCGCAGGAAGCGACAGCTCCCTCCTCATCCCGGATCGCCTCCAGCTGAGATGCGATATGGCTATCATTGAGGATGTCATCCGGGTCAAAAAACTTAATATACTTACCCATGGATACGCGGATCCCGTGGTTTAATGCAGCGCTCGGCCCTTTATTTTCCTGGTAGAAATAACGGATCCTTGGGTCTTGCAGGGATTGGATGACGGAAGCCGTTTCGTCAGTGGATCCATCATCGATTAAGATCCATTCGAGTTGTACGTAGGTCTGCGCCTGGATGCAGGCAGCTGCCCCTCGAATAAAGCCTGCCACATTGTAACAAGACGTGATAATAGATATCAAGGGGTCACTCATCGACTCTTCCATCCTAAGAAGTAAAAGTAAGGGAAAAGGGGCGATCCTCGTCAATGCAAAATACCCCGCCGGGCATCCGAGAGCCTGTAGCCCGTGAGTCGGATGGCAGCCATCGTTCTATTGACATCGAAGGTGGTGAGAAAGAATCGAATCACATTAGTCAAGAACCGTCGATTGTTTTTGTCTTGTATCCATTTTTTCTGTCGGGCAGTTAGCGGTAGTGGCAGATGGACGACCGCATCTTTCAGATAATTGTAATTATTGATCAGGTATGCATACTTATTGTTGATCTCCTGCCCATGGTGCCTTCGATAGTAAACAAATTCAAATGGAAAGAGTACGACTGGAGTTTGGCAGGCTGCATTTAGGTGATGATACATGTCATTAGCAGGGCCATATTGCGTAGGATACCGGTGAAGCTTGTCAAACAAATCTTTTCGCTGGATGGTGCCGCCAGGGCCAGATATTAGAAATGGCTTCTCAAAAAAATGCTTTTGGATGGCCTCCTGGCTGGAAAGAATTGTCGTCGTAGGGCTGACCGCTGGCGGGCAGGTGATACCGAAGCCGCATTCGGGGTGTTGTTCCATCTCCGCCACACAGGTTCCCATCACCTCAGGATAAAGGGTATCGTCTGAGTCGACGTACATGATGTAGCGACCCTTCGCATACGTGGTGGCCCTGTTACGGTTGGGGTAGTCGCCTAGGTTCCGTTCGTTCACATACACAGAGATGCGGGGATCTTTCCTTTCAAAGGATCGGGCAATCTCGACGGTGGCATCCTTAGATCCGTCGTCCACGATGATGAGTTCGAAGTGGGTATATGCCGAAGCTAGGACACTCTCGATGGCTTTCTGAATGTAAGCTTGCCGGTTGTAGGCCGTCATGAGTACGCTCACAAGGATGGGGTCCTGGGCTGTCATATGTTCGATCGGGGGTCCACTCACTTTCTAAGGGTTTGATCTGGTCTGTACCGTACAGGTGATGAGTGGTGTCCGGCGACAGACTTTTTTTTGGCAAGGTACTCGGAAATGTCGTTCTGTACTGCCAAGTGCCATCTTGCCCTACCGCGGAGGAACCGATTGGGGCGACAATGGCATCTACATCGACCTGCACCGCCATACCACGAACAGCACTACGGCCAACGTCCGGAATACCTGGAACCCACTGGTGCAGAGCCTCTCCCGTGCCGTCTCCGCCGTTAGCTCCCTGCAGGCCAATAAAGACCCCAACGCCGCCCGCTACATAGCTGAAGCCAAAGGCCTCTATGCTTTCTACAATATGATGGCCCTCGACCTCTGGGGGATCATCTTCGTGAAGGAAGACCCGGGCGCGACGTCCAAGATCGTACGCGGAGACTCCGCCGTCGAATACCTCAAGAAAGTATTCCTCGAAGTAGAGCCCCTGCTGGACAATACCACCGGCCCCGGCCGCCTGACCAAGGCCGGTGTATGGGGACTGCTGGCCAGACTGCACCTCAACGCAGCCGCCTACCGCGACATCTACGCGCCTTCCTTCACCTTCCGCAACGACGACCTCGACAAGGTGATCGATTACTCAAACCGCATCATCAACGCCGGACAGTATGCCCTCTCGGCCGACTACTGGGCGATCTTCGACGATAACAACAACACCAACAAAGAGCATATCTTCTCCGTCGATCAACGCCCCGACCTGAACGGCCACAACCGACTTTCATATTTCTCCCTGTCGGGCGACCAGTTCCCCCTGCCGGCCTACACCGGCGCCAACGGCACCGACGGTCCGGGTATCACCCCCGACTACTACCAAACCTGGGTGAGTGCCTACGCACCCCTCGACCCCGCCGCAGCCGATCCCCGTTTCTACAAACGGAACGTCGTGGTAAACCCCACGACCCAGGAGGCATGTTACGATGCAGCCACCTACCGCATCGACCGCGGCATCCTAAGGGGGCAGCAGTACGGTCTGCAGCGCGTAGCTGGTGTATTCACCAAATGCCCCGATGGTAATTTCAAAGTCGGCAAACTGTTCAATGTGACCCGCAACCGGCCCACCATCCCGGTCATACACACAGAGCAGATCAACTTCACCACCGCCGGCAGTGACTATGCCACCGGCTTCCGCGTCCTCAAATACGAATTCAGCCAGACCTCGCAGAGCGGTCGCAACTTCGGCGCCGTCGACATACCCATCGTGCGCCTGGCCGACGTATACCTCATGCTTGCAGAAGCCAAGCTTCGCAAGGGCGATGCCGCCGGCGCCCTGGCCGATGTGAATGCCGTACGCACCGCCCGTGTCACCGGCACCCAACGGGCTGCAGCCCTCCCCAACCTCACACTCGACCTGCTCTACCGCGAGCGTGGCTTCGAACTCTACTGGGAGATGCACCGTCGGACAGACATGATCCGCTTCGGTAAGTATGAAGGCAGCTGGACGGAGAAGACCGATGCAGACCGTAACAAGCGCATCTTCCCGATCCCTCAGACGGCCATCGACGGCGCCTCCAACCTCCCGGGATACCTGAAGCAGAACGCCGGCTACTAATACAAAATACATATTTAATCTAGCGGAACGGAGGCTTCAATACCTCCGTTCCGCATTTGACGTCACCCATCATTTCTCCCTGCGCCCCGTCAATGCGCATACTCTAGCAGATGAGATGCATTTTGTGAATGCTCCACGGAATTCCACTGGCTCCACAGACAGTAGCCTCTATCTGTTTGACTGTTCTTGGAGTTCTGATTTTTAGCTTTTCTTTGCCCTTCAGCTCATCTGGCTATACCCGACACTGCCGTAAAAAACATATCCACTCCACCCGTGCGCCTCCTACGCTCCCTATACATACAGGTACTCATCGGAATTGCCCTGGGGGTGGCCGTCGGTGTCCTGTTCCCTGCCTTCGCACCTGCCGCGAAACTGATCAGCGAGACCTTCATCAATATGATCCGGATGGTCATCGCCCCCGTCATCTTTCTGACCATCGTGTCAGGCATCGCCGGGGCAGGCGACCTGAAGCAGGTAGGGCGTATCGGGCTCAAGTCGATCCTCTATTTTGAAGTGGTTACGACCATCGCCCTGCTGATCGGGCTTCTGGTCGCCAACACGGTCAAGCCAGGGAGCGGCGTGGACATTTCCTCCTTTCAGGCAACCAGCCAGGTTAAGCAACTGGAAGGACAGGCACAGGAGATGGACTGGGCGGCCTTCTTTGCACATATCGTGCCCTCCAACGTCTTCGATGCCTTTGCCAAAGGGGATATCCTGCAGGTGCTGTTCTTCAGTGTACTCTTCGCGATCGGGCTTAAGATGATGGGGCCTGCAGGGCAGGGCTTGCGGCATTCCTTCGAACAGATCAACCGCGTACTATTCAACATCCTCCAGATCATCATGCGCGTAAGCCCTGTCGGCGCCTTCGGCGGCATGGCCTATACCATCGGGAAATTTGGCTTCGGGACGCTGATTCTGCTGGGCAAGTTGATGCTGACGTTTTACACCACAGGCCTCCTCTTTGTATTTGTTGTTTTGGCGGTCGTATGTCGCCTATATGGGCTTCGGCTATGGCGCCTCCTCGTTTACGTCAAAGACGAGTTCTTCATTGTATTGGGGTCCAGCAGCAGCGAAGCGGTGCTTCCCTCTCTTATGGAAAAGATGACCCGTGCAGGGTGTGAGAAAGAAGTGGTAGGCATCGTGGTGCCGGCCGGCTATAGCTTCAACCTGGATGGCACCACCATCTATCTGAGCATGGCGGCCATCTTCCTGGCACAGGTGTTTGGCGTTGACCTCTCGCTGGGACAGCAGCTAACCATTATAGGCGTGCTCCTCGTCACCAGCAAGGGCGCGGCAGGCGTCACGGGCAGCGGCTTCCTGGTACTTGCATCCACCCTGTCGGTCCTGAAAGTGGTACCCATAGAAGGTCTTGCCATCCTCATCGGTGTCGACCGCTTCATGAGCGAGGGCCGCGCCATCGTCAACTTCATCGGTAATACGGTCGCGACCGCCGTCATCGCGCGCATGGAAGGACGCCTTGAGATGTCCGACTATCAGAAAGCCGTCGGCTGATCCCATACATACTAGAGCACTTTTTTTTGAGACCATAAGCCGTATGAGGGCTAGACACGCACATAAAACCAATCATATGCGCATTCGTTCCGGCATCCTCCTAGCCATCCTCCTGCCCCTGGCCACCATGGCCCAAGAGCCGCAGGTCGACAACCAGCCCGCCCGCATCCAATGGTTCCAAGACCTCGCCTTCGGCCTGTTCATCCACTGGAATGTGGACGCAACCCTCGGCGCTGTCATCAGCCACTCCCTCTCGGGTGCATCGCCCGATTACGCAGCACGCTACTTTCGGGAGCTCCCACAGTCGTTCGACCCATACCGGCTCGACCCCATTCGCTGGGCCCGGCTCGCCAAGCTCGCTGGTATGAAGTATGTCGTCTTTACCGCCAAGCATCATGCCGGATTCTGCATGTGGGATACCAAGACGACGCGCTTCAACGTCATCAATACACCCTACGGCAAGGATGTACTCCGGATGATCCTGGACGCCTTTCGAAAAGAGGGTATCGCTGTAGGCTTGTATTTCTCCCCGGAAGACTTTGACTACTTCCACCGCCACCAAATTCCCATCGGACGACTGCAACATCCGCTCCACTTTCCGGCCAACAATCCAGGGCTTATGGCCTATGACAAGGCCCAGTTAAAAGAACTGCTCAGCCAATATGGAAAGATCGACATTCTCTTCATCGATGGGCCAGGCGATGGCCTCCGCGAATATGCATGGTCCCTGCAGCCTGACCTCGTCATCACCCGCGACCTCATGAAAACACCAGAGCAGACTACCCCACATACGCCTTTACCTCGTCCCTGGGAGGCTTGCTATACCATGGGGACCGACTGGGGTTATAAGCCCACCAACGACCCCCACAAGTCAGGCACTCGCATCATCGACATGCTCATTGAGATCCGTGCCAAAGGGGGCAACTTTCTCCTCAACGTCGGCCCTAAGCCCGATGGTGAAATACAAATTGAACAGGAAGCCCTGCTCAGGGAAGTAGCCCTTTGGAATTTTGCCAATCAGGAGGCGATATACACCATCAAACCCCTTCCTGTCATCCGCGAGGGAAATGTTTGGTATACGCAATCCAACGATGGGAAAACGATCTATGCCTATGTGACAAGAACCGGTCCCGACGACTGGCGCTACGGCGAGCGACGCCAGTTCGTGTTTACCCACCTACAGGGCGACAGTACCACAGAAGTGTCGATCCTTGGATACGACAGCCGTTGGGTGGAATACCGTAAAGACTTTGATGCAGCCATCTATACGGCATCGACAAAGATCGGCCTGGTCGTCAGCGCTGTCAACGGGCAACGATTCTATACAGACAACCGCTGGCCGAATACAGTCGTGCTGCGCATCTGTAATGCCAGGTTTCGGGAAGAAGGTTTCGCCCGTGGGACTGGCACGAAAAATGGAATTGACGGCGCCAAATGACAACCAGCAAGGGCAGGGCCTGCCTTTTTAAAGATAGTTTCACATCGCCAGCGAGGATTCCATTCCTAAGAATCTTGACCGTAAAGAGCATTTGAAAACTGCTACATCCCCGTTACGAAGTACACGAAAAAAATAATTGTTGGTTTTTCTTAAAAGAGGCTCGCAGTTGATGTAATCGTTACTAATTTTATTCATAATACAGAGACATATCTGTCAAACGAAAATTACATGAAAAAGGTTTTGCTATTGCTGGTAGCTTCTTGTGCCTTGGTCTTCCCCTCCCTTTCCCAAACACGTAAAGTCAGCGGCACGGTGCTGTCGGCGGAAAATGGTGCAGCCGTCTCCGGTGCCAGCATAACCATCAAGGGAGCCACCACCGGCGCCGTCACAGATGCTGATGGCAAATTCACGCTATCGGTGCCGAGCAACGGAAGGGCCGTGCTGGTGGTGAATTCCATCGGCTTTGCCGCCCAGGAGTTGTCTGTCGGTACGGCAGATATCATTTCCGTACGATTGGTGACAGAGAGCCGTGCCATGGAAGACATTGTGGTGGTGGGCTACGGCTCCGTGCGGAAAAAAGATCTGACAGGCGCTGTAGGCTCGCTGCAGCCACGCGACATTGTGCGGACGAATCCGGCCAACGTCACCCAGGCCCTGCAAGGTCAGGTGACCGGGGTGGTGGTCACCAAAACCAGCAACAAGCCGGGTCAGGGCTTTACCATAGACATACGCGGACAGAACACCATCACCGGAGCTACGGAGCCCCTAGTGGTCGTTGACGGGGTGATAGGAGCCCGTCTGCGCGACCTGAACCCCCAAGACATACAATCCATCGACATCCTTAAAGATGCCTCCTCTACGGCCATCTACGGAGCCAGAGGCGCCAACGGGGTGATCATCGTTACATCCAAGAAAGGAATTACTGGGAAGCCGAAGGTGACGTTCGAATCCTATATTGGCCAAAAGCTCCCGGCACATATGCCCCGACTGCAGACAGCCCAGGAGTTCTACAAGATGACCGTGGACGACGCCATCCTCAACGGCGGCGGTGCTAACACTTTCACGGCCAGCGAGCTCAACATGGTCAACTCGGGGAAGTCGACCGACTGGCTCTCGAAAGTGCTTAAGAAAGGTACCTTCGCCAACTCCACCGTCGCCGTCACGGGGGGCAACGCCGGTACAACCTACCGCTTCTCCGGCGGTTATGTGCAGGAGGATGGCAACATCCCTGCAACCTCCTTCAAAAAGTACTCCCTCAACGCGGCCGTTGACAGCCGCCTCAACAATTGGCTTCGGGTAGGCTTCACTGCATATCTCAACTACACAGACAACCCCACGGGCTCTCTCGAGATCCTGCGTTCTGCTTATCGGGCGCGTCCCACCGGCGTGATGTACTACAGCGACATCGTCAACCCCGGTGAGGGCAACGACCTAGCCGTGGGTCCCTGGAAGAATGGGTATTCTATCTGGATGGGTATTAAGGACAACCAGGTGCCCAACCCAGTCATAGACGCGGACCCGGACATATACCAGAACACGACCAAAGTGTCCAATCCCATGGGCAACTTATTCGTCGAACTGACGCTGCTCAAGGGTCTCACATTCAAGTCATCGATTTCTGCAGCACTCATCGACGAGCGGAACGGCGAGTTCAGGAACACCCTGTCGAAGTCGCAACTTTCCAATCCCCCCAGGGCCGACTACCAGACGCGCAACTGGTCGACCTACACCTTCGACAATCAGCTCACTTACAACAACACCTTCGGACGACATAAGATCAATGCTACGGCCCTTCAGAGTGCCTACCAAAACACGTACGAGAACTACGCCATCGCCGCGCTCAACCTTCCCTATGCATCCCTCTGGTACAACATCGGCACTGGCGGAACCGTGACAGCCCGCAGTTCCTTCACGCGAAACTCGCTGGAATCGTACATGGGCCGCGTAAACTATACTTTCAACGACAAGTACCTGCTGACCCTCACGGCCCGGGCCGACGGGGCTTCCCAACTGTCTTCCGAGAACCGCTGGGCCTTCTTTCCCTCCGGAGCCTTCGCCTGGCAGCTGGGTGATGAGGACTTCGTAAGGAATCTCAAGGTCTTCTCAGACCTGAAGCTCCGCGTCAGCTACGGTGAGGTAGGCAACTCCAACGTCGCCGCATACAGCACTCAGGCCGGACTCATGGCTACCAACTATAGCTTCGGTGTTTCCACACTGGCAGGTGGCTTCGCCCCGGCTGCTATCGGCAACAAAAATCTCAAGTGGGAACGGAGCCAAGAGCTAAATCTCGGCCTTAACATGGGCTTCCTCGACAATCGTGTCAGCGCCGTCGTCGAAGTCTACCGCCGCAACACGCGCGATCTGATCCTCAACCAGACGCTGCCCACTTCCACAGGCTTCTCTTCCGTCATCACCAACGTGGGCAAGGTCTCCAACAAGGGCATCGAAGTGATGCTGAACACGCGAATCATAGAGACACGCAACTTCACATGGACGACCTCCATCAACTTCTCCAAGAATATCAACCGCATCGAAGCTCTCGCCAACGGCGTGAGCCAGATCATCGGCAGCTCGCTCTTTGTCGGAAAGCCAGTCAGGTCCTTCTACGACTACAAGTTCGACGGTATCTGGCAGGTGGCCGATAGCGCCGCCGCACGCAGCTACGGCCAGTTTCCGGGCTCTGTCAAAGTGGTCGACCTGAATAAGGACGGGAAGATTACCAACTCCACCGGCATCGACGACCGCGTGTGGCTCGGCTCCCAACTGCCCAACTTCACCATGGGCATGACCAACCGGGTATCCTTAAAGGCATTCGACTTCTCCTTCCTCCTGTACTACCGAAACGGTACCATGTTCAAAAATGGCATGCTCGACGGTACCATGGGTGATTACGCCGGCGGCAGATACAACCATATGGTACTGAATTACTGGACGAAGAATAATCCCATCAACACCTTCTACGGGCCTGGGGTGCCGCAACCCTTCCGCGGCGCCCGCAGCTACGAGGACGCCAGCTTCATGAGGCTCGTTGACCTCACGCTGGGGTATACCGTGCCGAAGAAGGTACTCGACAAGGCCCACATCGAAAGGGCTAGGGTCTACTTTCAGGTCCTGAATCCAACATACTGGACCCGGTTCAACGGGATGGATCCCGAGTACAACTCCAACACCTACATCGACGACGTTCCAAGTATGACCGTCGCCTTCGGTACCAGCATAGGTTTCTGAACCCAGACAAAAAACTGAAGATATGAAACGCGACCACATCGGATATTGGGCCTTGGCAATCGCCACCACCGCCCTCACCATGACGGGATGCAAAAAGAACTTTCTCGACGAGTTCAACCCGTCAAACCGTACGACCGACAATTACTACAATACCGCTAGTGGATACAACGGCCTCGTTATCTCCTGCTACCCGCTCCTGCGCGACATCACCCAGCAACGCGTGATTACGCTGAACGGAACCGACATGTTCTCCAATGGGGGGTGGTCGGGCACGCTTTTCTTTCCTTCACAGACGACGCAATCGGGTAGCAACTTCGACACCTACGATGTGGGCCTCAACTCCTCCTCCGGTGAGGTGCAAAGGCTCTGGGACCTGCTCTATCGCAATATCAATCGCTGCAACGCTGCGGTCGAGCGCGCCGGTGCGGTACAAGGTATGGCCGACTCAGTGAAGAACACCCTCGTCGCAGAGGCACGCTTCCTGCGGGCTCTCTGCTACTTCTGGGCCGTCCAGCAGTGGGGTGACATCCCCATGCCACTCAAAGAGACGACGACCAGCAGCCTCGAAGTCAAAAAGACACCGCAGAAAAATGTCTATACCCAGATCATCACCGACTTGGAGTGGGCTGTCCCCAAGTTGCCCAACGTACAGACGGCCAATGGACGCGTCACTCGCGGCGCCGCACGATTCCTGCTAGCCCGTGTATACCTAACCCGCGGCTGGAACTTCCAGAATGCTCTGGGCGGTACACCGACAGACTTCACTGTCGCCCTCGGGCATTGCGATGCCTTGATCGCCTCCAATCTCTATCCCCTCGAAACCAACTGGAACAACCTTTGGCCCATCCATAACAAAAATCCCAAGCGCGAGACAGCCACCGCCGCTAGCTCCGTAGCCGTCGCCAACGCTAGTCGTGAAGTCGTCTTTTCCATCCAATACTCTAACCCCAACGCCTACAACGGCGATGGCAATATGAGTACGTCCACCGGACTCATAGGCAACAACATGCACGCGATGTTCAGCGGAGGTCCTAATGGGGTCGCACAGGAGGCACGCACCTCCACCTACAACCGCTTCCTGCCCTCCCACAACGTGACCTGGGGTGCCTATCGCCTCTTTGACCCCGTGATGGATGTTCGCTATGAGGGAACCTTCAACAGCGTCACCTTCGCTACCGTGAACGGATCGGTTTCCCTGGCGAACAACAAGCCGTATCCACAAGCGCGCACCCTATCCTTCGTTGTCAATGACACTACTGCAGTGGTCCTCCCCTGGAATGTTCCAATGAACGATGTCACCAAGCTAGGTCAAAACATCCCCGGTGGGACAAAGAAATACGCTGTCCAGAACGTCGTCAACCTCTTCTGGATGGGCAAGCTCACCCCTACCCAGCAGGTCATCGATCCTATGGGCTGGGGCGGTCCCATGTTCTGGAAGTTCTGGCAGCCCGGCATCGCTTACGGTGACGGCTTCTCTACCTTCAACGACCCGATCTTCCGTTCGGCCGAACTCTTCCTTATGGCCGCCGAAGCCATCGTCAAAGGGGCTACTGGTGCCCAGCTCGGCAGTGCCGCTGTCTATTACAACCGCGTACTCGACAGAGCCCTAGGCTCCAATGCCGGCAGAAGCCCGATGCGTGCCACCAATCCAGGGAAAGTCCTCGACCCGCTCAATGCCATCACCTCCTATCGCGCCACGCCATCGAATATCAACATCGATATGATCTTGGATGAGTATGGCCGCGAATTCCTAGGAGAAGGAAATGAACGTTGGTATCAGCTCAAGCGTACCGGTAAGCTCGTAGAACGGGCCCTGGCCTTCAACGGATGGACCGCCTGGGGTCGCGCAGGCACACCACAGATCTCAGCCAACAAACACCTTGTCCGTCCCTTGCCACAAGGTATGCTGGACAATACCAATCCCAGGATTGAACAAAACGCCGGATACTAACCTCTTCCAACCGCCAACTGATGCCAGGCCCTCCAAAGCCTGGCATCGGTATGTATACAGCTGCTATGAGATTGGCCCTCGTCACCTTGCTGCTTTGCCTGGACGCCTGGCATGCCAATGCTCAAAAGACCGACACGTACCGGCTTGATGAGCTAGAAGTCAAGTCGTTTTCAGAAGGTATCCCCGCCGTCGTAGCCCGTCGCAACCAACGCAACGATACCCTCCGCATTGCCGGCAAAGCCTACGACTATGGCATCGGCTTTGCATCGACAGCCGTCATGCCCTTGCAGGTTTCGGGAAACGGTTACCGCTTAGAGGCGCTCGCAGGCATCGACGATGCGTCCGACACCTCCTGCCGCTGCCGATTCCTGCTTTTGGGCGATCGGAAGACACTCTATCAAACCCCGGAGCTCCGGCAGGGCGATCCTCCCGTTAGGATTGACGTCGACATCAAAGGAATTCAAAGGCTTGGACTCTTGGTTTTGCCTTCATCAGATGCATCTTCCGCATGCTATTCCGACTGGGTACAGGCTCGGATCACGATGCGAAAGGATACCCGGCCCTCGGCCGTCCCGAACGATGCACCTAAGTACATCCTAACCCCGCCCGACCCACCATCTCCCCGCATCCACACCCCGCCCGTCTTCGGAGCCCGGCCCGGCAACCCTTTCCTGCTTGCCATTGCTGCCACCGGTGACAGACCCATGCGCTACGCGGCGAAGGGACTTCCGGAAGGACTCAAGCTCGACACCTCGACAGGAATGATCACGGGAATAGTCACACGAAAAAAAGATCACAAGGTTGTACTCACGGCCACTAATTTATACGGCACCGATTCATCTGACCTGCTATTACGCATCGGTGAAACCATCGCCCTCACACCCCCCATGGGTTGGAATGGATGGAACTCCTGGTCGCGTGATATAGACGCAGAGAAGGTCATGGCCTCCGCACGAGCGATGGTCGATAAAGGCCTCCGAGACCATGGCTGGATCTATGTCAACATCGACGACGCCTGGCAGGGAGAGCGCAGCGGCCCCGAAAAAGCCCTGCAGCCCAACACACGCTTCCCACAATTCCGTGGGATGGTTGACTCCATTCATGCAATGGGCTTGAAACTGGGTGTCTATTCCACTCCCTGGATCACCAGCTATGCCGGGTTCCCTGGCGGCTCTACCGATACCCCCGACGGTTCCTTCCCAGATTCGGTGCGCAATGACAAGCGCGCCTACCGCCGCATCGGACGCCATCGCTTTGAAGAGGTCGATGCCCGTCAGTTTGCTGCCTGGGGCGTTGACTACCTCAAGTACGACTGGCGCATCGACCTCCCCTCCGCTGAACGCATGTCGAAAGCCCTCCGTCAATCGGGGCGCGACATCGTCTACAGCCTGTCCAACTCCGCCCCCTACGCACAGGCAGCAGAATGGAAACGCGTCGCCAATCTATGGCGTACCGGTCCCGACATCCGCGACAGCTGGCATGCACTCTATCAGACCGTCTTTCACCTCGATAGATGGGCACCATACCACGGTCCCGGACATTGGAATGATCCTGATATGATGGTGCTCGGCCAGGTCACCACGGGAAGTCCGATGCACCCCACCCGGCTCACGCCGGATGAACAGTATAGTGAAGTCAGCATGTTCGCCCTCCTGTCCGCGCCCATGCTCATCGGCTGCCCCATCGACCGCCTCGACCCCTTCACCCTTTCCCTGCTCACAAATGAAGAAGTCATCGCCATCAACCAAGACCCCGACGGATGTCCGGCCTTACGCCAGCATCCCCGGCAAGGGGTCGAAGTATGGGTAAAAAGCCTGACCGACGGCAACCAGGCCATCGGGCTTTTCCATACCGCCGACTACGGAATGACACCCCAGAGCTATGTGCGCTGGGGGGATGAACCACCGGCATCCTATATCCTCGACACCAGAGCACTTCAGATACCCGACGGATATGTCCTGCGGGATGCCTGGCGACAGCAAGACATAGGAACGGCTCCCGGCCGTTTTCATTTCTCCATACCATACCATGGCGTCGTATTGCTGCGTACCTTGAAGGAAGTACAGAAATGAGAGGCATATGCAAGACCGAATGAAACTGCTGGCGGGCGTGATCTTCCTGGCACAGCTCTGTTCCGCACAACCCACTGGGCGCGTAAACCTTACCCGCCCAAATATCATCTATATGCTCGCCGATGACCTGGGCTATGGCGACCTCTCTGCATATCAGCCTCAAGGCAAAATCCGTACGCCACACATCGACCGCCTTGCAGCCCAGGGGATGCGTTTCACCGACGCCCATTCCCCTTCCGGCGTTTGTACGCCTACCCGTTATGCACTGCTCACCGGTAGATACCCCTGGCGGAGTCTGCTGCCCGTAGGCGTGCTTAGAGGCTATAGCCGTCCGTTGATCGAAGCCGACAGACCTACCGTCGCCTCCCTGCTGCAGTCGAAAGGCTACCAGACGGCCGTCATTGGCAAATGGCACCTCGGGCTGGGATGGACCCCCCGGCCGGAGCACCTCGACTCCCTTCAGAAACCCCTCTATGGCATCTACGATGAGATGCGACCCCAACACATCGACTTCTCCAAAGAGGTATCTGCTGGACCGAATACGGTAGGATTCGGCTATTCCTACATCCTGCCCGCCTCTCTCGACATGCCTCCCTATGCATACCTGCAGGACCACCGACTTATAGAGCCCCTCACCGCCTATACCTCCCTCCACAAACCCGATACGGGCTTTGCCGGCGCCTTCTGGCGGGAAGGACTGCAGGCACCCTCTTTTGATTTTCATGATGTCCTACCACAGTTCTTTAGAAAGGCGGGCGACTTCTTGCGCGCGCAAGTACCTTCTAAGCCCTTCTTCCTCTATCTGCCCCTTCCAGCGCCCCATACACCCTGGATGCCCATCCATCCATGGAAAGAACATTCCGCAGCCGGGGAGTATGGCGACTTCGTCGAACAACTCGACAACTCCGTAGGGCAACTGCTCGCGACACTCGACAGTATGGGTCTTCGCGAGAACACCCTGGTCGTCTTCACCAGCGACAATGGACCCTACTGGCGGAACGACTACATCTCCAAATACGGCCACCGCTCTGCCGGTCCCTACCGGGGAATGAAGGGCGATGCCTATGAAGGGGGTCATCGGGTACCCTTTATCGTGAGATGGCCTGCACAGGTGCAGGCAGGCACAGTCAGTCACGCTACGACCACCCTTGCCAACCTCATGATGACTATAGCTGACATAACGGGAATAAATACCCGAAAATATACACCCGAAGACAGCTATAGCATCTTGCCGGTGCTGCAGGGAAAGGCCGAGCTGGTTCCTGGCCAGCCTGCCGTCGTCCATCACTCCTCCATCGGCTTCTATGCCCTCCGCATGGGGGACTGGAAACTCATCGAAGGACTCGGCTCAGGCGGTTTCACCACCCCCCGTCAGATAAAACCCATACCAGGTGGGGCTGCCATACAACTCTTCAACCTCCGGGACGACCCGGGCGAGCAGCAAGACTTGGCCCTGCAACAGCCAGCAAAGGTTTTT
>Ga0194124_10000644_pt1 | contig 51600 bp, 36 predicted proteins | sample TA2KigCas0mmetaG_FD_148605 | JGI IMG/M metagenome (GOLD analysis project Ga0194124, IMG submission 148605) | Freshwater microbial communities from Lake Tanganyika, Tanzania - TA2015031 Kigoma Deep Cast 0m | ecosystem: Environmental > Aquatic > Freshwater > Lake | place: Tanzania: Lake...
TCTTCTCCTGTCATTAATTTGATTGATGCGTAAAACTCTTCTCCCATTAGTTTTTAAGCGGTATGTTTACAATATCATAGTTAAAATTTTCTTCGTTATAAATTTTAATTCTTTCAATAAGGTGATTAAGTGTGTAATTTTTTCTTGATTTATAACTAATATCATCGGCAATGTCATATAGAGTTGCCTTTGTTTTGTTGTCTCCTTTTCTTAAAACTCTTCCGATTGATTGAAGATTTCTAATTCTTGATTTAGATGGAGATGCAAAGATTACGTTGTGTAGATTTTTAATATTAATACCAGTAGAAAAAGTTCCATAAGATGCAACAATAATTGCGTTGCTTTCTTTTTCTGTGATTTCTCTGACTTTTTCTCGATCCTCCGTATCTACACCACCGTGTACAAAAAACACGTGACGTTCTTCAACTATACTATTATTTATGAGTTCGTATAAAGGTTGTCCGTGACCTTCAACTCTGGAAAATAGAATTAAAGTATTACCTTTGAGATCTATGGCAAGATTTTTAATAAACTTATTTCGTTTTTCGTGATTGATAATATATTGAACTTCATCTTCAAATGTTTCAAATCTATTCGGTGGGTGTTTCAATAGCAGGATATTAATATCCAGTTTGGCAACGTGACCCTTTTGCATCAGTTCATCTGTGCGAATGATTTTATAAGACGGTCCAAATAAACCTTCTAAAACCCACTTGTGTGTTTGAGTACCATCTAACGTACCAGTAAAACCATAACGATATTTTGCATCAGAAAGTTTTGTCATTATAGATACTAGTGACTTTGATTTAAACTGGTGTGCTTCATCTCCTACGACCACATTAAATCTTGAAAAATATTGTCGGGGAAGTTTGTAGATGGACTGCCAGGTTGTAATGATGACCTGTGAGTCTGTTTCTCTCTCCTTTCCCGCATAGATCTTGTGGCAATATGAACCCACGTCCCACCCATAATCTGCAAAGTCTTTATACATCTGCTCTACAAGGGATGTCGTCGGAACGACTATCAGAGTATTTTGTCCTTTCTCAACGTAATATCTCACAATCGAGTATATCATCAATGACTTTCCAGAGGCAGTTGGAGATATCAACAATTTTCGATTATGTCTTAAGGCGTCGTATACTCCCTCAACTTGGTATTCGCGGGGAACATACTTGCAAATAGAAGTTATATAATCTTTGACTCCTTCTTTTGAAATCATATCATTGACTTCAAAAGGAAGACCATAGAACTTATTGTTTATAAACTCGTAAGTATAATCATGATTTTCGCAAAAACTAGTTAGTTTATCTAATAGCCCCACATAGATTTCACCAGTTTGTGTATTAAATAAACGTATTTTTCCATCCCAATACCTGTTACGATACTGCGGCATAAACTTTGCACCTGGCACATCAAATGTGAACTGATCTGCAAGTTCGTAATAGATGTGCGGTTCTGCTTTTACCTGAAGATAAACTTCATTCTTTTTTGATATCACCAAATGAGACATTACTCACAAGTTTCACCTGTGAATATTTATTACTTCAATTGAACCCTGCCTGGAACCTCATAAACTCAATTGCATTTTTAATTTGAAAAGTTCTGTTAGAAACAGTCTTGATAACCTCTTCTAAAAACTTTAGCATAATATCATAATAACGAATCTTGAGATCTATTTTATTTAACCTCTCATCGGCATCCATATGCCTCTGTAAGGCGTCTTTATCTCTAACCTTATAGGGGAACGGTTCTTCTTCATAGACCTCTATGGGTGCCTTTCCTGTGTAATAATTATACCTTTCAAGTCTTACCCTACTGTGTGTCTCTCTTGCCTTTTCACGCAACAAAGTAATTGTATTATAGATCGTATAATACTTTGAGTGTAGTTGAGGAATTTTTAAAGATTCATCGTGTAAATTATCAGGATCAATAACAGAGTCTCTCTGCCACATCTCCTGAATTTCATCAAGGGTCATAAAGGTTTGCCGTTTTTATTCAATAAATTATATACAGTATACTTCAAATTGACCGTTGCTGTAAAGTAGTTATAGTCCTGTTCTTGTGCGTTAAATGCTAAAGAACTTAAAGAGGTTGGAAATAGATCTTTAAATTTAATTAAAGCAATATCCCTAAAGTTGCTATTTAAAATGTGTAGAGTGCCATCGCTAAAAAGAATATTTGGATCTCTTATTTCATCTTCATTTGTTATTAGATCTTTATATTGACTTGAAGATTCTGGAAATCCAACTCCAGTTAACCATTTATGCATAATTGAATAATTTTCTAAATTTTCATCAACTATAAATGATAATTGAAAATCACCATATGTCAGTTTTTCTCCTGGAATATCAATATTCTTTAAATATGAAGGTTGTATTGTAGTTGCTAAACTAATTTCTGGAATATTTGCAGATAATGAAAAGAAATCAACCTTTGGATATCTTGCTAATGAAAATTTAAATCCAACTGGTGATAAAAAATTTCTATTTGAAATTTGTTTAGCAAAAGGTGATGCCATTTTGTTTTATTTTTATTTAGATAAAAAAAGAGGGTCTTGCGACCCTCTTGAGTGATATGTGAATCGAGATCACATTAAGTTGGTTACCTTTACTCTTCTGTAGTAACGGTTTGAATTTACCTTAAGGGCTCCTAGACCCGCAGTGGTTCCCTCAGCGAATGGGTTGGCAACTAGACCATAACGGGTCTTAAAGCCAATCTTGGGCTGGAAGGTGTTCTCACCAACGGCACGAACCATTTGGAGAGGTACATATGGGCAGTAGAAGAGACCAGCATCATAAGGTGAAGATCCCTTATAACCAACAACGTAGTACTGGTTAGCAGATACGTTTGCTGAATATGGGTCAATGTATACACGATACTTGCCTTGGAGAACACCAGCAAAAGTGTTACCAGTGTCATCAACGTTGAGGTTAGCGTTGAGTGCAGGGGTGTAATCAAGAACACCTGCCATGGTGAGTGCCGAAGCAACATCAGCAGAACAGAGGATCATGTTACCCTTCCCTCTACGAGTTCTTTGTGCGATTGCGTTAGCATCGCGCTCGATTTGGAAGATAAGACCCTTGAACTTCTCAACGGACCAACGACCGTTAGAATCAACATCAAGGTCGAAAGTACCTGCACTAGCAGTGTTAACAGCAGCACCAGACTCAGCAATCTTGTAGATTGTACGAATAACTTCGCGGTTGATCTCAGCAAGAATCTCAGTTGAGAGAATATTTGCGAGTTCCGCTTCAGCATTCAGACCGTGGATTGCCTTGAGGTCTTGAGCGAGCTCAAGTGAGTACTCAGCCTTGAGGGCACGTGACTTAGCAGTTACGGTTACCTTCTCGATGCTGAATGCCATCTGGTTGAAATTATCACCAGATGTTCCGAGATCTTCAGCATCATCGGTTCTCATACCCTGACCAACAGGATATGTAGTAGCAGTTTGTGAACCTTCTGGGTTTAGAAGACCTGGGTTAGCAGCACTTGAATGTCCTGCAGTAGTACCGAAACCAACAGAAGCACCATCAGAACCTGAAACATATGATCCACTACTTAGATCAAATCCTTCATTCTGACCAGAGAATGCAGTATTTGCTTCGTCGAAGAATGCTTCGGCGTTTGCACCAGCGTTCATAGCTCCATACTTAGAACGCATCGCAAAGATAAGTCCAGTAGGACCATTCATTGGTTGAACACCTGCGAGATCATAGGCGACCAGGTTAGGCATTGAGCGTCTGATCAGTGAGATCAAAACGGGATCGAAACCAGCGACAGGTGAAGATGCACCAGCTGAGAATCCAGGGGTGCCAGTACTTGAAAAAGTATTTGTGTTTGGAGTTTCAAAAAGGAACTCACGCTCTTCGCGGAGAGTTCTTTCTTGGTTTTCTAGCAGAATTGCGGTAACAGCTCTACGATGTGAATCTTTGATTGGATCAAGACCGTCATAATCGAGAACTGGACTCCACTTCTCCTGCAGTTGTTCAGCATTGAACATTTGCATTTGGATTTACCTCTTTTAAAATTTAAGTTTGATTAATATTATCTAAAAATCACTTTTTAGCAACTCTGCCAAGGGTCTGAAGATATGTCTCCATTATTGTTGAAACTTGTTGGACATCTTCAATAATGGTTTCTTCAGCAATATGGTCAGAATCGTCTCTCTGAGCACTAGTATTTACAGGAAAATATGATTCTCTTAGTGTTACTAGTTTCCCACGATAGGTATTTTCACTATCAAACTCAACATTTTCGGCAAGAGCAGCGAGTTTGTCCTTTTGAGAAAGTGCAAGACCCTCAGCGACTTCTGCAAAGATTACATCAGAAACTGACTCGGCTAATCTTCTATTAAGAGCAACATTCTTTTCGATTTGCTCGTTGAGTTTAGACTCCATTTCATCTAGTTTATCTACCATACTCTCTAAAACATTATATTTATCGTCAGGGATTGTTACATAATGATCTTCAAAAAGACTCTTCATTCCTGCAAGGAATGATTCGGTCATTTCGGTCTTAAGACCATGCTCAATTGCAAGTGTATTTTCTTTAAACCATTCATCAGCAACATATTCTAAGTAAGCATCAGTTCTTTCGGTGAGTCCTGCTTTGATTTCTTCAATTTCTTCTGTGATTGCAACTTCATAAGCTGCTTGCATTTCTTCTTTAATCGCAGAAACTCTTGTCTTTATTGCAGTCTCAAATATTGTACGTGCTTTTTCTTGAAACTCTTCAGAAAGTTCTTCACCAGCAAGAAGTGCATCGACATCTTCTTCAACGTCATACTCTTCCTCATATTCAACTTCCTCTTCTTCAGAAGTTTCTTCTTCGCCTTCTTCAGTATCTGCCTCTGCTTCAACTTCAACTTCCTCTGCCTCTGCCTCTACGTCATCGAGTTCTTCATCTTCTTCAGATTCTTCCCTCATTGTATCAGGGCGTGGGTCTGGTGCCGCTGCTTTCGCATTAACAATATCTTGAACCGTTTTAATTTTTGGTTCAGCGAGTTTTGCTGAATCGTCATCGGGACGATAATTATCGGGAGTAGGACCGCCGAGGTCTTCAACTGGAATACCAGCCGAAGTCATTGGCTCAGCAGGTGCAGCCCCTTTGGTTACTACGTTTTCCATTTCTTGTAAATTGCTACCAACGGACATTTGTTTTGATTTTGTTATAATCTATATTTATTTATAATTTAAAGATTTGAAAGAAATTCGTTAAATAAATCTAACTTATGCTCTTCAAGTCTTTTTTGATTAACAAGAGTATTAATTCTACGCTTTGTAGATTCTGCGAGTTTTTCACGAAGAATTCCTCCCTCCCAAATCCACTCTTTACCTTCCATAATTCCCTGAACAAATGCATCAGGAGCAGAAGGATCGGCAACGATATCAGCTGCAGTTGCAAGCATAAAATCTTCACCAACAATTTTATGACCTTCATTGGTCATTTTGAGTGATCCAACACCACGAGAAGAAACACCAAGCATTACACCTTCTCCAATTAAAGAACTTGCGATCTTACCCATAGGAGTATCTAGAAGTTGTGCTTTACCTCTAAAATTATTTCCTTCACAAGTAAGAGAAACAATTTTATGAGAAACGCGATCTAGATTTACAGTTGGACCATCGGGGTGTCCAAGTTCTCCAAGAGCACGACCTTTTGCGATAAAGTTTTCATCATATCTCTTTACCTCACGGGAAAGAGTTTCCATAGGATACATTCTTCCATTACGGTTGCAAATATTCCCCTGAAGGAAAACACCTTCGATGTACATCTTTTTAGATGCACCTTTACCTTCGGTGATAAACTTTACCTGTTGTACTTCTTCTGTGATGAGTTTCATTTTTCTAGTTCGTAAATCCTACTTTTGTTCCTCTAACTAAAGCACTATTAGCAAAAACACAATGACTTGCTGTTTTTACTAAATGTTCAACAGTATTTGGAGGAATAGTCATTGATCCAACTCCAGTTCCACCTTGTGTCTCAACTACTGTTACAATATGAGAACTAGAATCTGTATTTACAAGACGAACAACAGTTGCTGAGCTAAAACTAGTTGCAGTTCCAGTTGTTGTTGGCAGATTAATTTCATCTGCTAAAATCTTTGTTGTCATGCTTTTTCCTGATCTATTTCTTCTGCACTGAATAAAGAACCAGCAACTTCTGGACGAAGTGCTTCAATTTTTTCTGCAGCTTTTGTAAAAAGTACATTTTTAATTTGTGCTGAGATATCTGATGGAGAAGTATCAGATACTATCATGTTAATGAATTCTTCCATTTTTTTAATATAGTGATGTTATTATTTATATTTTAGATCTTCCCAACCTTTGGTTCTGGTAAAACTCCTGCTTCCATTGGATCCCCATCTGGTGCCTGCGGTTCAATTGGAACTTGTCCTAATTGTCCGTTTATTTGAGTTTCATCTGTGGGTTGTTGTGGTAATGGCTCACCAGTAATTGGATCAATTTGAGATGGATCTGGAATAATTCCTTTTTTAATTTCATCTTCAATTTGCTCATCAATTTCAATAATTTCGGTATCAGTCTGACGAAGAATTTTTCTTCTTACATATTCTGTTGAATAATATTTACCAATGTAAGGTTCTATTGTTGCAAGAATACCAAGTCTATTTTGCAAAAGTTCTGCTTCTTTAAGTTCTGCAAATTGGTTATCATATAAGAAATCATATTGAATATGATCACTAATTTTTTCCCAATCTTCTGCTGCAATGATATTTTTGAGAATTAATTGCGTTTTTAGTAAGTCATTGAATAAATTTGAAAATCTTTTTCTGAGTCTCCCTACAAATTTAGCAAAATTCAATTCGTCTCTAAGAATTTCTGATGAGCGTCCCAGATTGAATCCATCTCCACCGCCAGGTAATCTTGATTCTGGAACTCCAAGTGATCTATAGAGTTTTTTCTGAAAATAATCAATATCAGTAATTTCTCCAAGATTTTGGCCACCAGGAAGAGTAGTGATTTCTGTGCCTCTACCACCTTCACGGCGAGGAAGCCAAAAATCTTCAAGCATAGACATCATTTTTTTATCATCACGAATCTCACCAGTATTTGCATCATAAACTAGTTTATTGCGATAACGCATCATCACATCTCTAAGATATTGTTCGGCCTTTACTTTGGGCAAATTGCCAACATCAATATAGAAAATTCTTCTTTCTGGTGCTCGTGATAAACGGTATATGACTAAAGAGTCTTCAATCATTCTCAATTGATTAAGTGATTTAATTGCTTTATGCAGGTAAGATAAAACTGTATTTTTATTTCTATCAATTAATCCTGATGTGCAATAAACAATTGAGTCCTTTGCAATTTTGATTGTATTTTTTGAATTGGAAAACCCAGAATATCCATATGAACCCTTAGAATCTTGAGAATATGAAAAATACTCTTCAATTTCAGGATAATTGATAAGTGTTCTTGAATCTTTAACTAAATTAACATTAGTGGGTTGAAGTTTATTAGGATTTTGTTTCTTTTCTTGTCTAATATGTTTAATTTTTAATGGGTCGATGTATCTTAATTCCTTTATACCTTCTGATGGATTTTTAACATCGATTACTTTTAGATAGTAAATTCTTCCATCAACATACCAATTCCTAAAAATTTCATGGCACTTTTTATCAAAATCTAAAATTTCTTTAAGATATTTAAACTCTTCTCTAATTGCAGATTTTAATCTATCACTAGCATTTAAATTTGAGAGTTCAATCTCTACAGGAGAGTCGTATAGATCACTAACGATTGCTTCATTTACAACATCTTCAATAGCTTTATCACACTCTGGGTGAAGTGCCATTTCACGATATCTTTTAATTAATTCAGATTCATTTTTATAGACACCTTCTATGTCAACATATTGCCCATAAAATCCAGATTGCAGATAGAAATCAACCCCGTCCTCGTTATTAGGAGGAACGGGGGAAACTATAGAACTGGATTTTTCTTCTGTATCGTCAATCGAAAAACCAAAAAGTTTCGCCATTTTATAACTTAAATTTGTCTATTATCCTATTATTTAGTTAATATCGTCTCCACCTGCTGCTGAAGCATTACCTCTGATAGCTTCCCACCAATGCACTTGCATTTCAACTGTAAATTCTTGAATACCTTCGGTATCATATGAAAGATTAATTGGAGCAATATTAGTTGGGAAAAGATCATAGAAGTGATATGCCCTTAGAGTCTCTCCACTACGATCTAACTGATAAACATATGCATCTGCTTGATAAGATGCGGGATCAGTTGAACCAGTGTTATCGGATACTCTATTAATTGAATTCATCCACTTTTCAAAAGCAGAACGAATAGCAAAGTCAGTATCGTTAATAATAGTGATTGTCCAGCTATCAAATGTTCTGTCACCTGCAACATGAAGAACACGACCTCTAAATGGAACAGTAACATCAGAAATATTTGAAGCAGGTAAGTTTGCTGCCTTGACTAAAAATCTTGATTTGTCAAGAACCTCTGAAGTCGCTGGAGCAATGTCTGGGAATGCAAGCACAACTTCAAATAAGTTACTTCTAGCACCACCACCAGATAATTTACTTTTGAAATCAGTAATCTTTCTCAGTGGGGGTGGATTTAATTGAGTTCTGGTAGACATAGTTTTAAAACCTCTAAGTTAATTAAACAGTACCGATTACTTCTTCAAAAGCAACACCAGTTCTTGTAGCGACAAAGGTTAGACCAATGAAGTTAATTGAACGAGCTGGTTTAATAAAGATGTCAGCGACAAATTCATTAGCATCAATGACAGATGCTGTGTTATTTGTCTCATCACAAATAACAACATAATCAAAGATGCCTCTTTTTGCCTGTACGTCACGTAAGAATGGTTCAACGATATTTACAAAGTTGGTTCTTGTAATCTCATCATTAAACTCAAATAGTTGATCTCTAGCAGCTGCTGAGATTGCATCCTCTAGATAGAGGAATAGTCTGCGAACATTGATTCTATCAAATGCAGAGGATCTAGACAGAGCAGTTTTATCACCAAATAGAATGATTCCAGAACCAGGTGAGAAGATTACTGGATTAACTCTTGCAGAATAAAGACGATCTCTTTGTGCTTTTGATGGATTATATGCAAGTTTAATTGCATTTAAGATTGTTCCTCTTGCAGTTCCAGCAGGTGAGAACCAAGGGAAGTTATTAATATCATTGCGAGCACATAAACCTGCCATATCACCGTTTAGAGGGACATATCTAAAAGTATTATTAAATCTATCAAACATGTACTTGTAACCACTATCAAATACCGCATATGATGAAGAGGTTAATGGAGCGTAGAAACTAAGTACGTTATCAGTGATTGTTGAAGTGGAATTTACAGTGGCATTTCCTACCGCAGTTTCCGTAATAAACGCACCTCTGTATGGTGAAATGAATGCAATAGCATCTTTTCTTATTTCAGCCACTGCAATTAGTTTAGCAGCTAACGCTTGTGCTTGTTCTTTACCATATCCTGCTGAACCCATTAATAAGAAGTCAATATCATATTCTTCAGTATTTTCAAATAATTCATATCCACCAGCGATGTCTGAAATTGACGAATTAAGAGCACCAGCAGTTGTGATTCCGCTACTATAATCATAATTAAATCCCCTTTCAAGAGTTAGTAAATTATTACCAGTTGCTGAAAAAATTATTCCTTGAGCCTCTTGATCCCAGTCATCATCTGCTTGAAGTGTAAAGTCACTACTAAACCCAGTTGTTACAATTCCAGCTGGTTGTGATCCACCAAAGATATATGCTGAGTTATCTGCTAAAAATCTCCTCCAGTATGAGGGAGAACCTACAGAAAATTCTGCATCAGATGCCTTTGAAAGTGAAAGATACTTTTCAAGAATTGTCCCAACAGTACCAGTAATTTCTCCAGTGCCATCAAGCACGACAACATGAATTTCATCATTTCTTGAATTTCTTGTTTCTGCGTATGTGCTTGTACCAGGTCTATTTGCAATTGAGTTCCAAGAAAGTGTTACAGTTGCAATACCAGCAGAAGAAATTACAATATTTTGACTATCGAACCAATCTACCCTTCCGCTATAAGTAGATACTGCGTATGAAACATTTGAACCATTCGTATGGAAACCAACTGATCCAGATGAATTAAAAGCATAAACACCATTTGGAGTATAATCTACTGGTGTTACAACTGACGCAGGTGAAACTTTACTTTGAATTTTAACCTCTACAGTGCTTTGTCCAATCCCAGTAACAACTCCTCTCAATGTGAAACCAGTCAGTAAAGAAGTTGTTCCTGCCCCAATATCGACTTTTCCTGAAAGAGACTGAGTAACTCCATATCCAACAGATAAACCTGCTGTACTGATTCCAGTCAGAACTTGATCTGCTTTAGAATCAATAAGTGCAATTTTTAATCCATTTCCCCATGAACCAGGATTTTTAGCAACGACTGTAACATTGGGAATAATATTATCATCGTATTGCTTATTAGTATAATCATCGAGACTGTTGATTGTTATGCTAGATGCTGCTCCAGCTAGAGCATTTGTTAATGAGGGTCCTGCTGCTCTCACCACTCTTAAATTGCCACCATACGCCAAATATGATGAAGCAGTTAGCCACTGCTCATAATGCTTATCAATTGTATATGGTTTTCCAAAAATATTTAAAAGTTCCTGTTCATTTGTAACAATCGTTGGTAAATTAACAGGGCCTTTAGCAAAGGTTGCAACGATTGCACCAGTTTTATCTGTAGTTGGATCAATCCTTCCATTAGTAAGATCAACTTCTCTTACTACAATTCCAGGAGATGCTAAATTTATAGGCATCTTTGTTCTCCGTTATCCAGAATTATTCTAGAAATATTTATTAAAAAGGGTATTTTCAATGGGGAATCCATGCATGAGTCTAATTACCAATCTGGATATTCCCAACTCACTATTTTTTTACATTTACTTTTATTTTGTGAAGTTCTTTTAATAGTGCATTTTTTACATTCATATGAATATGCCGATGGAAATGATCCTCTATCTTTGCGAGTTAAATAAAAATCTTCCAGCAAATTTTTAACTTTTCCACAAACTCTACATCTTCTATCATAAAATAATAAATGTTCTAATTCTATCTCTTTATCTAAATCCATTAGAGATAGTCCCACATATAAGATCTATCACCATACTCATCAATATTCCATATTTCTAAAGTTTCTTGTCTATTCGATTTGTTTGCAATCATCCAACGATCACCAGTATTCTTATCAATAATACTTTCCATATCGTCCAACCCATCCGATAGAAATCCAAATGGTGACATATCTTGTTCTATTTGATTTTTTTGCTCTTCGTATATTCTTTTTCTTATATCATTATCAGTCATTTCTTTAAAATAATCTTGAGCAACAATCCAAGCAAAAATAACCAAACACATCGCTAGGTCATCGTTACATCCCTCTTCTGCTTCAAAAGATCTATTTTTTTGTATGAATGTTGTTAATTCTGAAATAATATCATAATCATAAATTATTAGTTTATCATCTTCAATAAGAGTTTTTAAATTAGAACATCCTAATTTTTTCACGGATGCTGTCATTCTAACTCCTAATTGAGATTTTTTCCCACTAAATCCAGATCCAACGATTTGTCCTGCTCTTCCTCTCATGGAGCACATTAAAATGTTGTCATACTCTAAATCAAAATGAAGAATATTTGCTACCTGATCTCCAATGTCATTAACTTCAATTAAAACCCAAGAATCATTATAACCCTTTGCCACTTCATGTATTATGCTTGGAAATAACATTGGTTTAATTTCATTATTTTTATACTTACCAATGATTCTATATGGGAATTGTGTAATGTCAAAAATTACGAAAGCGGAATAATCATTACCAATTCCACGTGCTACATCAACAGTTATCAAGTAGTTGTGTTCCTCCATTGGTTCTTCATAGATATCAAGACCTTTATTTCTCTTTATCGGATCATTATATACTAGTGTCTTTAACTTACTTGGATTAACTAGAGTATCAACAGATCCTAAGAATTCACATTCAAACTCAACTTTGAATTGTTGCTCTGATGTATTGGCGATTGTTTGTTCTTTCCATTTGGAGTCTCTACCAGGAACCTCCGACCAATGTACGTCAGTTGGAACATATTCATTTCTACCACGCTCAGAGTCATGCCACATACGATAAAAATGATTCATACCACGTGGAGTGGATACAACAATTACTTTTGTGCTTTGTCCAGAAGAAATAGTAGGATAAACAGAAGCAAAGAAGTCATCAGCAATGTGATTTGGAATAAAAGCAAACTCATCAAGAAATATGATATTATAAGATCCTCCTCTAACAGCAGATGAAGAAGTAGAGTTAGCTGAAATCTTGGATCCGTTTTCTAATTCTAGAGATCCTTTATTCCATGATATAATGCCTTGTTGCATCCATTTTGGTAAGTTCTCATATGCAAGTTGTAACCTTTGAAGAAGATCTCTTGCCGTAGATGCTTTGTTTGCTAGAATAGCTATATTAACATTATCATTAAAAACTGCATAATGTAGTAAATATGAAACAACAGTTGTTGATTTACCTGTTTGACGAGGCATCTTACAAATGTTAAATCTATTTTTATGAAAGTTATCGATTAATTTTTCTTGAAACGGATATAGTTTAAATGGGACTAAACCATGATCTAGAGAAACAATCTTAATGTAATTTTTAGCAAAATAAACTGGATTCTCCTTACATCTTAAGAACTCAATAATTTGTTCTTGTGTAAATTCAATTGCAGTATTTGCTTTTTTTAAATTTGGATTACCAAGATATACATTATCAGTCATAAAAAAATTTAATTACAATTCCAACGACGTAGAGCTTTATTGATTCTTGAATCTGGGTCTCTTGCAGTTTTTGCAGAGGTTAGTTTTGCTTTCATACCTTTCATACGACGGCAAAAGGACTTGCGACGATCAGCCCTTTTGCCAGTAGGCTTTTTTTCGGTTACTGCAGTTTGAAGTTTTGAACCTGGATTTTCACGACGATAAGCATCCACTGTTGATTGACTTAATCCATCAACTCCATCTTTACGATTTTTTTCTTGCCAATCTTCTAGTAATTTTGAAATATGTAGTTCAGATCTCCAATTAGAGAATCCTTCTTTCTTTACACAGTTTGGATATCTTTTTCCAAACATTGTCTTCATTCCTTTTTTCTTATAACCAGGCCAGCACTTCTCATCAATTACCTCAATTTCCTCCCTTATTCCAGCAGCTTGTTTTGCCTGTCTAAGTTGCTGCATATTTCCACCAGTTGCTAGTGGAAGATTAGCAGAGTTAGTTGCATTATCGAGTGCTTTTTTTACTGATTTACCAGCAACTGCATTGGCAATCGCTGGAGCTGCAAGAAGGGCAGCACCTGCAGCAAGAGGAATAATAGGCAGTTCACTAAGTTGTTCACCTTCTGGTTCGTAAGAGTTGTATTGCATTTTATCAACTGCCCTTGCAAATGGATCACCTGCTCCAGAAATACGACTCTGCCTTGCATAGTTTACTAAAGGATTTCCTCCACCAGATGGCTTCCCATTTAACGGGATTTCACCCTTATTCTTGAGGTTGGTTCTTATCTTTTGTATCAAACCACCAAGAAATTCATCAAGTTGTTCGCCATTAGATCCGCTTGGTTTCAGTGGTTCTGGTTCAATGATATTTACTGTCTCAATCTCAGTCGGAAAGAAGTCATCTCTCCAATTAGAAAGCACATATGCCTCACTCTTGTTACCCCAGTTAGCAGCACCTACCTTACGGCATTTCACTAGTGCTCCAGAGGCATATGCAGAGGGCCAGACGCTATATCTTGACTTGACCTTATGGTAGCAGGCATCCTTTGTGCCACTACCCTTACCCTTTCTGTCTGATTCTTCGTTCATTTCTCCACTGTCAACGTAATCTGCTGCTGTATCTATGTAGTCAGCGGCTTTTGTGATCTTTGATTGCACCCATGCTTCTACGTTTCCTTCACCTTTTGCCATTTTTTTTCTCAGTCTCTTGGCAGCACCAATTATTGTAGATAGTTCTGAACGAGCCATAGAATACTCGTGATCTCTTGTATTTGACACTGTTGGGCACTCCTCATTTCCGTGACATGGGCAGTATGTGCCCTTTTTAGTGTGATTGCAAAGTTTTTTCTCAATCAGTCCTACTAAATCAGTTTCCTCTTTACGTGTTTTTCTTTTCCGTCTTTTTTTACTTGGTGAATCAGTTGAAACATAAGTTGGTTTTGCAGCACCAGTTTTTGCCTGTTGTCCAGGATCTGCTGCCTTCTTTCTTCTTGCAGCAGATAACCTTTCTGCTTTCGTCATGCTTGCTCTTTTTGCAGAAGAGACACACTTGGGAGTTCCTTCTCCTGGTTCATCACTTGCACAAGTTCCACCTGTTACAACATTAACCCATCCACCTTTACCATCCTTTGATTTAGACTTACCAAACCAGTCACGTAGACCTTCCTCAGATATACTAGAACCATTTCCATTTCCATTAGAACCATTGCCTTCAGAATCATCTTCCTTATCAAGCATACCATCACGACCTATCACATATCCAACAGGAATTGGTTTACACTTTTTATCTGTATAGCAATAATAGTTTCCTGGTTCACACTTATTCCTCTTTTTTTCCTCGTTCATTTCTTCTGTTTTTCTTTTCATTGAGTTAATAAATTTTCTAAAAATAGCAGCTTCAGAAGTCTTTCCCATCACTCTTGCTCTTTGTTCCATCGCAATTGCTGCTTGAATTTTGTGAGCATGAGATCTTCCAGAATTTTTTATTTTAGAAACACTTTCTTTTGCGGTTGCAACATCCTTAAATCCCAATCCGTGAATTGTTCCTTTTGGATCTTCATCTGTATAGAGATCAGAGTGTTTATCAGACTTATCTGGTTGTCCTGGTTTCTTTGGAATACGAGGATTATTCATTTCATTGAAAGGTGACTTTGATTTTGTGTCTTCACCCTTTGCTCTTTTTTTACGAGCAGCACAATGAGCTTTCTGAGAAAATCCACTAGGATTATCGCAGTTTATTGATCTTTTATATTTGTCAGACCAACTCATTGAAAAAAGATATTACTCTTTATTATTTAGAAAACCTTGTTTAAGTATCTTTGACAAATCAGCTGTAGATCCAACAAATAGTGCATTATTATTAGTGACATTTGCTGTTTTTACACTATCTTCCTCTACCTCTTTTAATTTTTTTTGGAGATCAATCAACTTATCAGTTGTATCAGCGACACTTTTAATTAACTGCCCTGCAACTTCATATGCCCTAGGACTTCCACCCTCACCAGCAAGTTCCATGATACCGTTAATTGCCTCCTGACCTTTTTCAATTAAAGAATATAAATTGGCACGAGTATATTCGTAATCTTTTTTAATATCATCTTTATTTCCATCAACAATTTTAACATTCGTTGATTGTTTTTCAACAATGCCAGAATCTGTATTGAAAGTTAAATCTAAATTTTCATATCCAGACATAATGATTTATGAGTCCCCACCCTGACCAATATTATATCTTCTAGAATCTGTAAAAAATTCAAAAGTTTCTGAAAATCCAAAATTGTCATCTGGACCAAGAAGTGCATCGTCAATTGATGATATAATGCCATCATTGTTAAGATCCTCAACAGCTTTTGGTACAACTGTATATCTCATTTCTCGTTTAGCTGAAATTTGATTTGTACCACTATATGTATCAACTTGAACTTTTCTAATTAGGCCATCTCCAGATTCAGAAATAGCACCAAACAGATAAGTTTTAGCTGTAAATGATAGTGTATAAATTAAAGCTCTTCTTGTGCTGAAATCTCCTTCATAATCATCTTGAAAAGAGACATTATTTAAAATTATTGGTATATCTCGTTTTTCTCCAATTGAATTTACTAAATCAATTGTCAAATTAAATGCTGGTTGAAAACATGGTAAAATTTGTTCAACAATTTGAAGTGCATCATCGTTTAACTTGCAATAAATTGATAGATCAAATCCAATATTATATGGAACTGGCATAAAAACTTTTTTTAATTTAGGCCCATCAGAGGCTTTAAATGTCTGAGTTATTCCCGCTTTTCTACTCGCATCATAACTTAGAGATACCATTTCAAACGACATTCTCGGCAAAGTTACCGCAATCTGTTTATTTAATTCTGACTGTTCAGATAATCTGGCAAAAAACTTTTGCTTAGGTCCATATGATATTGGTACTCTAAGTTCATCAACTATATTAGAATCATTTTTGTCATAATGCCTAATATAGATTTGATTGAATAGAGTTCCAAATCCTATAATAGTTTTTCTGATAATTTCGTGATAATGATACGATCCTAACATTAATAACCTCCAAATGGATTTGATTCCGAAAAGTCTATGATTTGATCCGCTTCAAATTCAATTTCATCATTTTGCTCAAAGTCATCTAAGTTTCTTAATGAAGCATTTGCAGGAACTTCATCTTTAGTTAAATACTCATCAATAACATATATAGCCGACGATGCAGCACCAACCAACAGTTCTCCAGATCTAAACTTACCATTTTCAATGGAAATCTGAATTATTCTTTCGTTAGCATCCCAACGCTTAACTCTTGCACGTGTGCTTGAGATAGATCCTGTAACAACCTCATTAAACCAATAAGTACCAACTCCAGTAATTTGTGGAGGTGATCCAACTGTAACTGTTGGCGGTGATTGATATCCAGCACCTGGGTCATCAATTAAGATATAATCGACTTCATTAGTGACAGAGTTCAATACTGCTCTTCCTCTTGCAGTTGCAAATCCTGCAGTAAAGTCTCTATCAGTTACCGTATTTGCGATACTTACTGTAGGTGCGATTGTGTATCCAATACCTGGTTTTGTAATAACAACTGAAGTTATAGTGCCAGAAACTCCAACAACACCATAACCCGTTGGAATTTGTCCTAGAGGTGTAGAAATAGTTACTGAAGGTGGTTCTGTATATCCGAGACCAGCATTTGTTACTAAAAGTTGATTCAATCTTCCTGAAGATCTTAAATTTGCAATAGCAGTCGCTTTAAAATTCGATGCTACTCCAGTGGGATTAGATACAGTTACATTTGGAGAAGTTATATAACCATAACCACCATAAGTCAACGTTACTGAAGTAACAACTCCAGAACTAACACTTGCAATTCCAGTCGCTCTAAAATCAGAAGGAGTGCCTGTAGGTGCCTCAATTGAAACGGATGTGATTGCTGTAATAATTCCAGAAAGCGTGGTGCTATTATTGTCTATGGATATTACTCTTCCATTTGATATTGAGCACCCAATACTAATCGAGTTTGGATTTCCTATGGCATCTTCAAAACTATCAAAAATAACAGTATTTGCATTTGGTGTTGGTGTTGATATTGGAATTGAAGTTGTTCCAGTTGATATAATTGTTCCAAAAATATCATCAAGTAGGATTTGACTATTTGTAGAATTTTTGATAATTGGTGGAGTTATATTCGAGTTTGTAATTAAATCAATAAGTGTAACTGTGGCTGGGAAAAAGAATCCAACTCCATCTGTACCATCAACTGTTAGTTGAATTAATTGACTTGCTCCAGTATATGAACTCTCAATATAAAGATAGTGCCAAGTATCATCTAATGCATATGTTGATGATGTTAATGAAATAGTGCCAACACCAACCTCAAAATAACCAGAATCATTAATCCTAACATTGACATTTTTAGCATATCCACCATTTGATATCTTGTTCAATTCTAAAAATGTTGTTATTCCAGATAAATTAGATGGAACTTTAGCGAACATTTGTATAGATCCACTAGTTCCAATTGAAACTACTCCTGCACCAGATACTGATGGTCTAGTGACGTTTCGATCTGCAGATGTGGAAATTAATTTCCAAGAGTTTGAACCAAACCTTGGTTCATTTACAAATCCAGATTCTAGAGATAAGAAATCAATATTTAGAGATGGTTCTACCGTATAGTATCTACCAGAACTCAGTAGAGAATATGTGATTGTAGATATACCGCCAGATACAATTAGTGAAGAAGATGTTGTAGCAGTTGATGCTATTCCTGTAGGATTGTCAAAGGTTAATATTGGATTTGTAATGTAAAATTGTCCAGATGATGCTATCGAAATACTAGAAACAGATTCTCCATATCCAACTCCACCAATTGCGGTGACTGTTGCAGTCGAACCAACACCAGTTGGATTGCTAATAGTGACAGTTGGATTTTGACTGTATCCAATACCAATATTTGTAATATTAAATGAAGATAATTGTTCATTTGCAATATTTGTAGTAGCAGTAGCCGTTACAAATCCAATTGGATTTGGAGCACTAAATGTAACCCCTATACTAAGTTTTGGGGAATAACTAGATCCACCATTATTGATTACCACTCTATCTAATGCTGTATCAACTATGACTGCGGTTCCAGCTGCACCAATAAAAGTTGGACCTGAGAAACTAATATTTGGCGCTGTGGCGTATCCTTGTCCGCCAGAAGTTACAGGTGCAAATGATACTCCTTTTCTATGAATATCAATTGAACATGTTGCAGCGGCACCTGCTCCGCCACCACCACTAATTGTTATCTTTGGTATTGAACTATATCCAAATCCAGCATCTGTTAAAATAATTTCTTTAATTGAACGAGTACCAGCAATTGACGTTGTGATTGCAACTGCTTTTGCAGTTCTTCCAAATGCTGGGGCACTGGAAAAAGTTACAGTTGGAGTTGATGTAAATCCATACCCATCATTATTCAAATAAATTTTTCTAATATAATTGCTATTAATATCAGCACCAACAATTGCCGTTTGTCCAAACCCAACTAACTTAAGTGATATAATTTCACCTTGATTTGATATTGTTGAATCAATTTCAGAATTACCAGTATCAATAACTTCATTTTCGTATTCAAAAAGTTCACACGATAATTCATAAACATAGGTTTTACCTAGTTGATAAAAAGGTTTTTCGTGCTCAACAAATTTAACTTCAAATAATCTTTGTCCAAATGGGAAGTATATTAAATCACCCTCTCTTGGTCTAAGAGACACTTCTACTTCATATGGATCTTGCTCGGAAATAAATGGGGTAATGAAGTCTTCATATCTTTCTGTTGAAATTACTAAACTTAATTCATCTTTTAAGTTCATTCCAAATTTTGTTAAAATATCACCACCGCCAGTATATCCATCATAATTATTTACATATGCTTCTAAATGATAATACTCATCAAATTTAGAAGTTTGAACCTCTTCAATAATTGTTTTTCTATTAACAAAAAATCTAGGAATATAAACAATATCAACACCATGTATCTCTAAATGTTCATTAATCAATTCTTGAATTAATCTTTGTTCTCCTGGGGAACCTTGTAGAAAAAAAGGATTTAATGCCATATATTTAACCAATCATATCCATTGGAGGTAATTCATATTCTGCTCTCATCCTTCTTTTAATATCTTCGAGCTCTCTATTGGCATCATCATATAGTTCTCTACCATTTAATTCAATACCACCTGGAAGTTTAACTCCACGGAACTTAATTAAATTTTGTCCCCATTGCCGTTTCATTAAAGAAGTAAGATAAAGTTTCAAAAAACTATCATTATATACATCAGTAAAAGTATTTGGATCTAAAATTCTATGGCAATCTATAACAATAAAATCTCCAACAGATTGTGACCCCCAATCTAAATCTAAATATAATCTATTCTGATTTTTATTAAATCTTATTTGTTTATCTGTTGTTAGTAAAAAATCAATATCTTCTAAGTATCTTTTAACCATTGAATATTGTAAAAGTTCTATAGAGTTGAAATAATATAGATCATTTAAAAATAATTGATATTTAATATTAAACATTCCACCACTAATTGAACTACTATTAAATTTAAATATTCTTTCAATACCAATTACCGAATCTGGAATTTGAATAAAATTAGAATTTTCATAAAATTTAGAGATCGTTGTTCCATACCCACTAATATTTGTAGAGGTTGCACTTGTAGTTACGATTCCAACTCCAGTGGTGTTTTGTGCTCGACCTCTATCGACATCGCTTTGTGTTAATTCATATTTTAAATACATTCTTTCAACACCGTCAAAATGTCTTTCTTGAAATATTTGTAAAGCATCATCAACTAGATCGTCTATCTGATCATCATCTATATTAATTTCTAATACTGGAGCACCTAAACGCCTTAAACAATAATCTATAAGTTGCTGACGTGTTGATGGTTTTGCCATTAGATTTTCCTCTCATTGAGAGTAGTATTTGTTATTAATTCAACATCCTCAACTGCCATTTCTTTTTTAGTTCTTTTTTTCGGAGGCATGGAAACTAATCCAAATTCCATTTCTGATTCTGAAGTTTGTGATAACTTTTCTTTTTCTTTTTCCAACCTTTCCAACTCAGCAATTTTAAGTTCAGTGATAACTGTTTTTGCTTTTTCTAATTCAATAATAAAATCTTGATTTCTTTTGTTTAACTCATCAATAGTTTGATTACTAGATGCAACACGAGCTTCTAGAGCAATCACTTGACTCAATAGATCAAAAGATTTTTGTTGATAAGATCCTAATAAAATTTTATAATCTATCTCTGAAGCCATATTAATAATTTTATAATAAAGTTATTTATCTATTAGAACGAACCACCGTCAATTGTAATATTTTGAAGAATTCTTTCACCACTCACACATGTAATAACTTCCGATTGTCCAGCACAATCATTGACCCAAAGAGATCCAATTTCAATAGGTGCGAAAACAACTTGTGACATAACACTCGAAGATTCTGTCACAGAAGACGCAATAGCGACTCTATTTACTGATTCGTCCCAATAAATTGCAGCTTTTTTAGCTGATGTTGTATAATAATGCATTACAATACCAATATCAATATTTTGATCAGTTGATGGTGCAACTAAACTTCCACCACTATTAACTAATCCGAGTTCAACAATGCTATCCTCTACTTTAAGTTGCTCAGTATTAACAATTGTTTGAGTTCCAAGTACAGTGATATCACCAGTGATTGTTACACTACTTGCAAAACTTACATTACCTGTAGTGTTTGAAATTGTAATTGAAGAGGAACCATCACTTGCTTTGATTGTCCCTGTTTTGATAGTTGGAGATGATAAAGTAGATGTATTTGCATTATACGATAAATTTGAATCTACAAATGCAGTTTGTCCTAATCCAGCAGTAGAAGAATCAACAAATGTCATGTATCTTGTATTAGCATCAACTACTGCTGAAACATCAATTGTTTGTGATCTGGTTGCTGTTGAAATTGTACCCGTAATTGTACCAGTTATTGTACCAGTAACTACGAGGTCATCTTCGACACGAACTGTGGTTGCAGCTTCTCCAGATTTTAGAATTAAGTGTCCAGAGTTTGTGCTAATAATATTATTACTTTCAGTTCCAACACCTATGTTGCCAATTAACGCCCCACCGCCAGTTACTTTGATGCCTGATACAAATGTTGAAAATCCTGTTGTATTTGTTTGAGCAGTAATATCAATTGTATTTGTTGCAGCATCAAGTTTTAGATTACCCGAAGATGTATCAATCTGCGTTGAACTATTAACTCCTATTTGAATATTTTTAACAGATGCACGACCAATAATAGTAGCTGCTCCTTGCACATCAAAATCAGTTAATACACTATGCTCACCAACTGTTACTACTTTTGAATCCGCCGATGCTAAGAATAAAGATCCCGATGTTGTATTGAGTGTCCTTTGTGACGAAATACCAATCGTGACGTTGTTAGCCCTCAATCCGCTTGTAGCCGATACAATGCCACTAAAACTACCATTTAACCAAGTTTTACCTTGGGTTGCATCCCCAATATTGTAAGCATTGTCGATATTTGGAAGCCAGTTTCCCTCTACATCTCCATTGACAATGATGTTATCCGTCTCAGCATTTCCGAGAGTAACATTACCATTAAAAACTGCATTGCCATCAAATGTTGATGTTTGAGATACGCTTAATGCAGCACCTACATAAAGGTTTTGTGCAATACTAGCACCACCTTTGACATCTAAAGCACCTTGTCCAAGATTATCTGTATTAACAGTGCTAGCAATCGTTGTAACGCCCGTAATAGAGGCACCAGCACCGACAAAAAGATTTCTAGATAATCCTATTCCACCATTAACGACAACAGCTCCAGTGCCAGTAGAAGTGGAATCTGTAGTGGATGTGACTTTAATACCAGATACAAATGTTCCTAATCCAGCAACTTGAAGTTGATTGCCAAAATTTACATTTTTTTCTACTCCCAAACCACCATCTACTATTAGAGAACCCGTGTCTTTCGAGAACGAATCAGTAGTATCGGAAACATAAACTGCAGACTGAAATGTACTGAATCCAGTAACATACAAACTGTTCAAATTAACCTGTGTTAATGCACTTGACCATGATAACTGACCAGTTGCATCAGATTGAAGTAGACCACCAGCTACTGGAGTTGCTGGTAGAACATAAGTTGTTACACCCGCTAATACGTTAGGTGATTTAAGACTTATTCTATTCGAACCATTTCTGTCTACTAAATTTAGATATGCAGATTCAATCCCATCTTCTCTTGTCCAATATCTCTGACTTCCGAAGAATTTATTATTGCCAATAGTATTATCAAAACCAATATAAAAATCATATTTGTCAGTGGTAAATCCTGGTTCCCCCGCATCTAGTGCTGGTAATCCACTATAATTACCTCTTTTAAACTGAATTACGGCGGCTGTCATCTAGATTGCCTCGCTTTTGATATTCTTTCTTTTAGATATTTATATTCTTCACCAAGTTCCACCATCTAAATCAATATTATATGCTGCGGAAAGATCAGTATCCAAAGCATTAATAAAACTACTTGGTAATCCAACAGACGAAGATGTATTCACAGTTGCAGCAGCTGCCACTAGAACTTGATCTGGATCAACAAATACATATTTGTTTAAAGATGCATTATAAGTCATAACAAATTTATCAGATCTACCTGTTATATCTACATCAGATATATCAGATAACTTAGTTCCAGATCCAGCGATTGAATTGCTTGCAATTACCCTAACTACATTTTGTTGCCCTACTCTAGCCTTTATTGATGCCATTAGGTTACTCCTTCCCTAACTAAAACAGTTCCTTCAATAGCTCTTGTTTTAAATCCAGTAGAACTAGTAATCACAATATCATAAATGTATCTCCCTGGTTTTAAAGATGTGGTTTGTCCAGATGTTAGACCAATTCCTATTGTACCATTGACGGCGTTAATTATTGACGACGTAAATGATGTTGATGAAGAACTGGCAGAATGTTTTTTAATTTTTGATGCTATAGAATAATTTGTAAGGTTAAAAGCGGAATCACCTTGAGTATTAGATAAGTTAAATGTTTGAAAAAAGTCAGTACCAGCGTTTATTATTAAATTTGATACATATACTGCCATCTACTTTTTTAAAAATAACATCTCATGCTATTATTTAGTTGCTAGTAATTCTAAAGATCTAAAGAGATAATGTTCTCTTGCATTTTCAAAAATAATTTAACGTAGCATTTTGCTATGTCTCTTAATTTTTCCAAATCATCGCATACATCAATTTCTCTTGAAATTAATGTGTATTCAAAATTTTTATTTAAATTTTCTAAAGTTAGTTCGTCAGGATTCATTTTTTAAAATTTGTGCTAGTAATATTTTAATTTCGTTTAATTCATTTTTTAAATCGGAAATTTCTTGTTTTTCTTTTTTTCTTTTTTCTCTCTGAGAAATATACCGTAAATATTCATTAGTGTCTGTATTAACTATTGCACCAGAATTAGAATCTCTATAAAGATTTTTAGAACCTTCAACCCTAATTAAATTATCCATGTTATGCTAGAGCAATTGCTCTAATATCCTTAAACTTTGGTGCTTTAGCTTCATTTGTCCCACTCATAACAATTTTGATTGAATATCCAGTAAATTGCTCTAATTCATCAACACTAAATTGATATTCTAAGAATTCATTTTCAGCACTTGACCGAACAAATTTATCTGGTTTTCCGTTATTCTTAGATATATTAACAATATCGTCACCAAAACCGTCATTATTTGTGTCAATTAGATTATCGAATCCTGGGAATAAATTATACGCTTGTTCAATACCAGTAGAACTTGTTTTGAATAATCTATAAAGAACTCTAAAATCAGCAGAACTATCTCTATATGCAGAAACAAATACTTTTAATGAACTTGCAGGTTTAACAAGATTAACTCTTTGTGAAACGTAAATTGCACAATGTGGATCTCCACTTAAATTATTAGATCTAGAATCTTCTGCGTAATCTGAAATTGGGTTGTTAATACGATTTCTAGATAATGTTACAAATGCTGTTTGAGTGTCAATAACTGGTGATAAATTTTTATCGTCAGATTCTAAATTAATTCCAACAGTTAATGAACGATTTCTTGGTAAAGTGGTTAATCTAGCAGTTTCATTAACATCAGAACATACTAGTCTAGTGGTTGACAAACGATTAATTTGATTTAATTCAACTGGTTCAAATCCGTTATCTAAGAATGAAACTTCTGATCCTCCAGCACTAGTCCCAGTAACTGTCCTTATTGATCCAGATACCTTTGATCTTTGCCCAGGTGTAATCACATTAAATTGTGGAATAATTGAATTATATTGAAGATTTTGAGTAACAGTTACATCATTTCCTCCAAGTTGAGATTCGTTCAAGAAGTTTAATTGAGATTCCCCACTACCACGAGGTGTCCTATCGATCTCTAAATGATACTTATCAATATCATTTAAATTTCTTAATGTGGTATCAGAAGACATATCATGAGTCTTATTAATTCTAGTTAAAGATACTTGTCCTATTTCATATTTGTTAACCACAGAGTTTATTGGATGCTTTCTAATAAATGACCCATCAACACCTCTTGTTGCAATTCCGATTACACCACTTCCAATGCTATTATAGAAAATAATCTCATTATTTACCTGCATATATCCAAATGAAGTTGTAATACCTTCAAATTTAGAAAATCCTGTAGTGTCTGCTAAAGAAACAGTGGTTGCATTCAAGTCTAACTCAACTGTTAAAGTTGTTGGGATTGTATCTGGTTTAATATTACTTATAATAACCTTATTATTATTTGAAGTCATTCCGTGATTAAATTGATTGACTTCAATTACATTACCAGCATAAACTCCACCAAAAGCTGTTGATGATGTAATTAAGGTATTGGCATATGATACTAGGGTTGTATCATTAGAATAAATTTGTAATACCCCACCAGGAACTATTTCTTCACCCTGAACATTTGTTAGATATAAAGTATCAAAATCGGCAATATTACTGATAGAAACTTTAGCTCCTGTTCCTTTAGCACCCACGTTGGCAGTTGTAATACCAATAACGTCTCCAACTGAAAATCCATTTCCAGTTGATAATCCAGTTGTATTGATAACAATCTGGCTTAATTTTCCTGATGCAATAGTAACTGATTGTGCAATTAAATTTTTTCCTCTGCCAGATATTGAATATAACGGAACATTGGAATATGTACCATTAGCGTATCCAAAACCCTGTGAAATTGTACCAATGCCAGTAAATGATACCCCACCACCAACTCTTTCAATGTATCCATTTGCTAGAGAGTTGTTTGCTTTTACCCTTCTACCTGGTCTCAATTCGGTTTTAATTTGTGGTAAAGATACCGTTGTGATACCAACATCAAGTTTTCTTGGGAAAATCTTTATTGAGTCGGGTATCAATTTAGGTATGGATGTATCACCTAATCGCAATCTTGGATTGTAGAAAAATGCTGTCCCTTTTTTCTCAGTAAATTCTGCCTTATAAAGTTTAAACTTCATGTCTTCAAATTGATTAGCCGTCCAAATAGTTCCATTTTGAGATTTGAACAAACTTCCACCAATATATTGTTTTGTCACCATCACAGATTCTGCATCTGGTAGTTTCTGTGCATTGACAGTTTTTTCTCCCATTCTTGCAATCCATAATTCATAATTCGTAGTTGTTGGGGCAATAACAACTACAGCATATTCTCTCTGTGGTTGTAAATATATTGGTGATGGGAAAGTTACTTTTGTTGCAACAGAGGCATCCCTAGATGTTTTAATATCAGATGGGAATAATACCGCTCTTGAAAAATCTTGAACCAGTTGATTTGTTGGAGTACCAAGTTCAACAGTTCTAATTTCAACATAACATTTTTCGACTTCATCTTTATTTGCAAAGAATAAATCAACTGCTGTCAAGAAAGCACCAGTTTCATCGACTGTAAATGATTGTGCTAATGGATCTTTACCACCTCGACGCTGTGGTGGTGGAGGAGGTGGTATTCTAACAATAACGGTATCCTGTCTATAGGTATCAACTATACCACTTGCATGATATGTTGTTTCTCCGCTACTAATTAAAAGACTTCCAGGTAATGGAACGGCATTGGTTGAACTGGAAGTTAGTTTAAATGTTCTATCTCCAGTTGTAATTCTTACAGTCGGTGGTGGATTTGTAAGGGGATCTCTAAGGAAAAATGTTCCGATTAGATCACCAAAAGTATCTGCAACTAGTCTAACGTTAGTTATTCTACAAGTTGCTTTACTTCTGTGTCCAACAAGAGTCATATTTTTTTCTACATATCCATTAAATGCTCCATTTGCTTCATCAGAAAGGGATGCTGTATCGACATTTAATAATGTTGATGATGCCGAATATTTTGAACTTAATGCTAATGAAGTGTTGTATGGATTTGCATTATATGTTGCAGTTGGAGTCGAGTATGGACCAGCTTTATGATTTGGTTGTGCTATTCTAAATGTGATTAGTCTCTTAGAACCAACGTATCCATCCACCGCTTCTCCTATATCAAAAGTTCCAGAATCCATTTCAATTTCTAGAAGTTTTGGAACAACATCTATTCCAGATATTCCATCCATGAAAGGATAATATCTAGCAAGAGGTTGTAATCCACCAGAAGAGAATTGTACATTTCTAGAACGCATGTATTTTTCTGGTTCGGAACTGATTAAGATATTTTCAATATATGAACCATTCCAACCACCAAAAATTGTTCTAGTGCCACCAGGAACATAGACATTCCTTACCCAGTTATCTGATGCTGGACTAAGAACTATTCTTCCAATGTACTCAACCATTAAGAAAGGATTTACATTTTCAACTCTAGATGCAAGTGGTTGTTCTATCCATTCTTTTTCTTTATATTTTAAAGTAATTAAATCTCCAGTTTTTTGTACTTTTTGATCGAGTAAAAGAAAATTACTAGTAAAGTCAAGACTGTTCATATTAACATCTTGAGCAGCCGCTGGTTGTACAGGTAAAGAAAAGAAATCTATGGGAGTGTTTAGTGTTTTATCTTTTTTATCTACGTCTGATTTTGAATCAAAGTTCTTTAAATCTATTCTTCCATTATCAGAAAAATCGTCAACAAAAAATCCAGACTTAAATCTAGAGAAACCATCAGCATCTTGGATTTGTAAAGTTTTTGTATCTAATTCGAGTAAAGATAATGATGTAAGCACTTCCAGATTTTCTATCCTATCCTCCAGTACTCCAATATCTCTCATAGTATATCTTCTATTATCAATTAGATTAATTTTTACATCTTTTACACTATAAAGATAAGGTGGATATGTTAAAGTAGCAATTGTCATTGCTTCTTCAACGTTCAATGGTTCTTTTGGTTCTACTGCGGAAGAACCTTTTATAATAGAGAAATTGCCTAACTTATCTAAAATTATTTTATCTATTCTGGATAGATAAAACTTATATCCAACTATTGAACTTTCGTTTGGTGCGACAACAAGAGATGTATTTACAGCAGATGTGCCAAAAGTTCTACTTGAAAATGCAAATGGAGATTTGTCTGTTGAAGTGAAATCTGCCACTCTTGGTCTAAAATCTAAAACATCTGAAGATCTTACATTTTTTTCTAAAATAGGGATATCTTTTGTATATCTTTCATTATCATATGAATTTACAGTGTAAAAATCTCCAGTATCATTGGAGGGAACTTTATAAAAATCAAATATAATTAAAAGTTTTCTAGATGGTGCAACAGATCCTTTTCTTCTTACTATTCTAGAATAATCATAATATTGTTCTCTCTGACCCTTATCTAAGGTATATCTATCAGATATATTTAAATAAGTACCTGATGTTATTGCTTGAATAGACGTAATGATATTAGACTCTACAAATTCTACATTTTCCCCAAGAATAAACTGATTAGAATTTAGATATACAAATCCAATATCAGTTGATGAAATTCTAGTTACAACTTGACCAACAGATCCACTAACTTTTCCAATTATTTTTTCACCAACTACAGTATTAATATCAAGACCTAATCCACTAACAAACTGTAAAGTGTCTAATACTGGGGTATCTTTTGATAATGATTCATAAACCGCTAAAACTTTTACAGCATCTGGTACATTAAGAGAAATTTCTCTATCTTCAACTCTTAAACCATAGTATGAACTTGTTGATAATCCTGTTATAACAGTTGAAACACCTACTTGGGTTGAACTTACTACGACTTGAGCACTTCTAACGTAATCTTTTCTTTTACTTCTTACTGATTGTCTTTTAATCGTTGTATTTACTGTTACATTACTATTAGAATTACGTAATCCAAAAAAGTTTATTTGAGTATTATTTGAAGTTAATGTTATTTGATCTGAAGATAATTCCTCAAAAGTTCCATCACTATAAACAATAGAATATCTATCAGAATCATATGGTTCAAAAAATGCACTAGTGAATCCAAGTGTATTTGTATTGAGACTTAAATTACCACTAGGACTTGTTGATTGTGCATTTACTTGTTTTACTATTGTTACATTAGAAGACGCTAAATCTACAGAAGATACATTTTGAGATGATAATTTTGCATACAAAAATGCATTATCTTCATTTTCAACTTTTGGTGCTCCAATTGTAAAGGTAGTATCAACTGTTCCAGATCCAGGAACTCCACCATCACAAACTCCAAAAACTGAACTCACACCTGTTAAATTTAAATATTGTAAGTCTGAGGAAACTGAAGTTACTCTATTATAAGTTTCTGTTGTAAATCCAGGTCTTTGATATCTAATTATTGTATTTGACGAAATTCCACTAAATGTTTTTCCAGCACATGTTGCAATGCCAATTGCATTAACTGTAATCTTATCAGTTAAATTAAATCCTATTGGTTTTTTTCTTTCAAGGATAGTATCCGCACAAAAATCTGTAGTAATTCCAGAAACAGTACTGTACGCCTGATAAACGGATTTTACATTCTCAACACCATGAGGTTCTACTGCAACTATTGATCTTTTATATTCTGATGATTCATTGATTAATATTTGTTCACCAACAATAAAGTTTCCTGAAACTTGGGACAAATAAACTCCTGTTGTCCCCGAGGGTCCTGGAACTTGAGTAACATATCCAGTTGCTCCACTACTTATTCCTCTTATTAAACTAGTCTCTGGACAAAAAGCCGCAAATAGTAATTCATTCACTACAACTTTTGTGTAAGTTTGTATATCAAATAAGTATAAATCAAACGCTGATGCAACAGTTGTGTAATCTGAATTTGCTAGTGCAAAAGAATATACTCTTGCCTCACCTATTGTTTCACCAGATGGGGATGTATTTGATGATTTTCTAAGCGATTGAAGTTTAACTACATTATTTGTATTGTTTATACCTATAAAAGGACATCCACTTGCATTATTTACCTTAAGTAAATTTCCCATTTCGAATGGGATTGCTGCAGATACAACAGTTTCAGTATCCCTAGGTTTTTCCGAATCAAGAATTGTTGTTCCTGGAAAATCTATATCAAATCCTCTAACGTAAGCTTTTCCTGGAGAAATTTTTACACAAGACAAATTTTCGCTTGGAGTATTATTTTCTTCTGTTTTTTGATCGTCTGTATAAATTCCATCATTAGAAAGTTTATCATTCAAAGATTCTGCAATTTCTACGCTGAAATTTCCTACTGAGTAATCTCCAGATTCTTCAAAAGTTCTTTTTGCAAAATAATCCTTAATAAGTGAATACTGTGATTTATTTTGTAATTTTTTAATCTCCCCATTATCAAGTCTGATTAACTCTACAAAATTTTTATCATCGTAATCTGTTAATAATTTTTTTGAAAGAAAAACAGAAATTTTTAATCTATCTGCTCCTGGAGCTGCAAAATTAGAAAATCCACGAGCATTATCATATAAACTAGAATCATCCCCAGAAGAAATTAATTCTTCTAAAATAGTTAAACCAACTCTGTATGAAGGTGAATTTGAATATGGGTCTAATATTATAGTATCTTTTTGAACTTGTACAAAAGTACCTCTAATAAAATAAACACCTTCTGAAATATTAACACTTGAAGCCGTTGCGGTTGAATTAACACTAATACTTGATGCAAAACTGTCTCCAGCCTGAATGGTTGTATTACCATAAGTGATAGATTCGTCTAATATTAAAGTTTCATCGTTTTCAAATGTTGCAGGGTTAAAATCAGAATTTGAATTAATATATTTTACATAAATTGTTGGAAACTCAACCCCAAGTTTAGGTGGCAGTGATACGTTTTGAACAACTGCAGTAACAGATGAACTTGCCCCTCTAATTTTTTTACCAATAATTTTGTTTATATAAATTGAAATATCAATTCCAAAATGCTGAGGGTTTAATTTAACTGAACTAAGAAATCTATCAAAAGTTATTCCTCCAGGAATAACCATGGAACCTTCTTTGAAAATATGACTACCAAAAGATTCAATTTGATTTTGTAATATTGACTGCAGTGTTGTTAGTTCTCTAGCCTGTACTGGAGTTCCTGGTTTAAATAAAACGCGATAAAAATTATTATTTTTATCAAAATCATCAAAATATGGATTAATATCTAAATTAGTTTTTTGTGGCATTTTTAAAATTCCAGGATAATTTTAACGTCTTCTTTTTGTCTAGAATTTCTTGATACAAGGGGTCGATTATCTATGTAGATAACATCTCCTGACCCTTTATTTATCTCTGATTCAGCAATCCCAGAATTGAACTGAACTCCAAGATTTATATTTTTATTCCCAGTTGGATTTGTCGTAATACCACTATAATTATTATTAACAGATCCACTAAAACCATCAACTGTAGTTATGGACCCACCAGTAGGAGAAAAATCATATTTTTTTCCTAAACTACTAACCCCAACATAATCTTGTTGATCATATTGAGATGGATGATAAAATAAAGATCGATCCGAAAAATATTTAATAACTTTTGTTTCTTCATCATATGAGGCCACATATCCAACGGCTGTCACATTAACACCATTAACTACAACACTTTGAGATATTTTTTTCCCAACTGTTAGATAGTTTTCTCCGCTGATTGTGCCATCATTTTTCAACATAATTGCATTTGTAGAAGAAAATTGATTTTCATCATATATGGTTGTTGAATTGGATCTTAATGGATTTTTAATTACTAAAATTTGTGCAAAAGATGTATCAGTTGGAAAATCTTTATTAGAATCATCAAATCTAGAATATAACAATACCTTGTCAGTTCCAAGTTCTTTGTATATATCGTATCCATGTCCTCTTGAGGGTGGTATTATTGGAATTAATTTTGCTGGTGAAGAAATATTACCAGCTGGTTGTAATGGTCCCAGATCAACCATTCCAAATGTATAATTTTTTCCTCCAGAAGAAACTAGAGCAGATGTTATCTTTCCAGCACTATCTACAGAAATAACAACCTTACCTCCACTACCATCTCCAACTATATCAACTTCTCCAGAAGCATAATTTTGACCAGGATCTTCTATATAAACTTTTTTAATTTGATTTTCATTTACTGTAGAATCACCATTTTCTCGAATTGCTTGTATTTGAGAATCTGTGGATGTACTCCAACCAGAGGGAACCGAAATATATTCTGTAGAATCAAATTTAACGATATCACTGGGTGCAACTGTAAATAAATATTTCCAGATATAACCATCTCCACTAGCGCCAGCTACAGATGGTTCTAAATCTGTAAAAAGAGGCTCATCTTGCGAAGTATTTCCTGTACTATTAATTCCAGAGGATGCATTATCTATACAAATATAAACTCTAAAATCAGAGTTCATTGCATAATAGTTTGCATCATATAAACGACTAGATGAGGTTATAGGTGATAAATTGGTGATGCTGTAATCATGCCTATACATCTCATATCTAGTTCCTCTAATCCAATCAATTCTTCTAATCAATCTTCTTGCATTTGCAGGAGTTACCTTTTTGCCAAATAAAGAAGTATCCACAATGTGAGATAGATAATTTATATTATCACTTGGTGTAGGAACATTACTGTTCCAATCAGAAACTCTACCAAAACCAACTGGAGCTGCAGGATTTGGTAAACCCACAACAATGTAGTATGAGTTATTTGCATTATCTACAGACTCAATAAAATTATTTGCATTTAATATTCTAAACTGATCAGTTACAATTGCCGACATTTTTAACGGTTTTCTTTCTATTTATTAGTTTAATCTGGTAGAATTTTTCTAATAGATCCATTATCTCTAAAACCATATCCTCGTCTTTGAATAGTTGGGAAAGTTGTAAGACCAGCATTGACTGTTCTACCAGAAACACCAATGGAAATTTGTGTGTCTGCCCTTTGCAAGGATGATAGTCTTCCCCAAGAATAATATCCATTTGGATTATATATGCTTGTTCCAAATGTTTGAATCCCTGTGGTCACTGTATTAGAACTAATGTTACATACAATTTCATTAAATCCAGGTAGAGCATGAACTTTGTATATGTTATCGACATACTGTGTGCCAACTCCAATTTTACTACTATTGGATGTATCAATGGAAGTTACTCCACTTCCAACATTTGTTCCCGATACAAATATGTAATAATTAACCTGTAAATCGGTATCTGCATTTACAAAGAATTTAAGTGCCAAAGAAGTTCCAATTCCAGCAGTCGTGGTTATGCCAGTAATTATACCCGAAAAACCTTGAACAACTGTTATATTTTCAACTAGCTCTGAAATTATTTTTGGTTGTTCAATAATAACTTGTGGTGGATTGGTATTTGTATATCCAAATCCTGGATTTACAACTGAAACTGAAGATACTGATCCATTAATAATTGTTGCAGTACCAGTTGCGATTGATGCTGAATTTTGTGGTCCCACAGTTGTTCCAACTCCAACATTTGACCTTCTTGGGGCAGAGAATTTAAGTGGTCTAGATGCGACGGTATATCCAAATCCAGGATTTGTTATTGTTAATGCAGAAATTGTACCAGCAATTGACACTGTAGCAGTTACTCCAGATGAAACTGGATTGATTTCATCTAGTATAATCGCATCAACTGAAGGGGTAACCAAACTAGATTCATTTTCCTCATAGTTAAAGAATTGTGCATTATCGACAAAAATTTCGTTGTCACCAAGAGCAAAATCTTTAATAATTCTTGCCGTTGGGAAAACTAAAGTTTCAATAGAATCTCTATCCTTAAAAACGATTTGACCGTTAATGAATAAATCTCTTTTCTGTTTAGCCCAATCAACACCCCTAAAGAAGAATTCATCTATACCAGGACCATTATAAAGATTAGTTTCCAATTTATCTGAGGAAGAAATATCATAAACTATTCTATCCTCATCTTGATTGACTGATGTTGATATCCCATTATTCCTACCAACTGATAGCGTATCTCCAATCTTTATTGTTTCTAAAATATCTTCTTGCTCACTATCTACACCTCTTGTTCCATTATAGAAGAAAATTGAAATATTATCCTCTATTTTTGGAGCTTCTACAAATTGAATAGAGGAACCTCCATTGAATATGTATGATTTCTTAGGTTCTTGTAGCACTCCATTTAAGAATACTAGAAGAACTAAATCTAACTCTATTAAACTAGAATCTACATCTTTTTGGTCTTTTTCAAAACTTACAAGTTCAGAATTATATCTGAGTGGAAATACTGAACGAGTTCCATTCTGAAGATTTTTAATAGAATCAATAAAATCTAATTCACCAAATTGCCAGGATGAGAATTTATCATAATAAACATCAACAACAGTTAATTCAAATTCTGATACTGGAGAAACTAGTCCTTTGGCAGTCACTAATCCAACTGGTTTAAATACGTCTCCAATTTCAAATGCATATCCAGGTCTATTGATTTTAAAATTACTAATTTCAAATAGAGATCCTGGTGCGATGGTCCTAGGTCCTGGGATTGTGCCTAAACCAACAGCATTAGTTACAATACCAACAAATGTTGTAATTGCAGAGGTAACGTCTGCACAATCACCAGCAGCATAAACTCCAGGTAATCCAGAAATATCTCCAGTAATGGTGTAGTCGAATACTTGTGTTCTACTCGAATATCCACCTATTGCTATAACTTCATTTTTCATAGCTTGTATTGCCATGTCTCTCGCTTCATTAAAAGCATAAATTGATTGAGTCTCTTCTCCAGACAGATATGGATTATCGATATAAATTTTTGCAGCATCATATACTGAATCATTTCCACCAAACTTTAGATTATAGGATATAGTCTTAAGTATATCTACAATATCATCGATACATTCTTGATTACCACCAGGAACTGAGAACGCTGGGAATGCCGCTAACATTCTACCAACAGCAACCTCAGCAATTAAATCTTTATTTGCAAGAATTAAAGATGCAGCATCCGCTGATTTATTTGATACAAATGGATCGGCATTTGGACTAACCTCAACCGAAATCAATGCATTTACACCACTAGTGGTTGTTGATCCAATCCCCAATCTTGATACTCCAGTAATCTGTAGATTTTCATAACTTGGTTCAGAAACTAATACATCTGGATTTGCAGTATATCCACTACCTCCACTAATAATTGTAAATGACAGACTCCCTCCTGCACCAACATTAGCTGTAATTGAAGCTGCAGTGCCTACATGTCCTACTTGATATACACTAACTCCAATAGCAGTTAGTCCATTATAACCTGATCCAGTTATATCGGTGCTTCCTAATCCGACTGATACAATTGATCCACCAGCACCTACAACAGCAGTTACAGACGCTCCAACTAATGGTGCGTATCCAACGCCAGTAGTCGATCCAAGAGAAACAATTAGACCCCCTCTTGGAAACTGATTTTGATTTACATCTTGAATTGAAATAACTTTAGTTCCATCTGTAGATGTAATACCAGTAAATGTAATACTGCTAATACCAGCACTCTCTTTATAGAAGAAATTATTTCCAGAATTATTTAAAGTAGTTGGTGTTTGGAATAGACCATTAATTAAGACTATTCCACTACCAGTCTCAATACCTGAAGTATTAACTCCAGATATTGATAATGTAAATGTTTGCCCAACTCCAGTAAAGTTTTGTGAAATATCATCATAAATTAAATTATTTTCATAATTTTGTCTTAAGAAAATTCTACCATTGAATTTTGAAAAGGGTCTTGGCAAACCACCCTCATTTTGAACTACTAATCCACTCCCTTTTGGTGGTTCAGTAAAGTGAATTTTACTACCAACAATATTATAAGAACCTTTGTAAATTCTAGCTGTGGAGGGTTCAATATGAGAAGTTGCTATAGTCCCAACAAATCCTCGTTTAACGCCGACTAGTTTAATTGTTCCAGTTGTGATTGGACCAACATTTGTTGTTCCTAAACCAACACCAGAAACTTTCATGTACTCATCATCAATTTCAATAATATCACCAACTGTGATTGATGAAATACCACTCAATGCAAAAATGGTTGATGCAGTGCCAATTGATCCACCATTACCAGATACAGTATATACAATTGGAGACCAAGCTAATGGCGATTGAATTACATCATCAATTGCAATAATAGATTTTTCATTCTTCTTCACCATCTCAAATGTATGACTATTACCACTACCTAAGGACGTAAATGTTACACTAATGCCAGCATTAACATATTCTGGTCTGGTTGATATTGTAAATTGATCATTATTTATTTTTTTAGCCCATACCCTATATGGTAGTTTATTAGTTACTATTCCAATAGAGTCGGCAGTAGATCCAATTCCAACAGGTGCCGAAGAAAGTCCAGCAACCGTTGATCCAGCTGTATAAATTAACTCTTCTCCAGTACTAAAAAAGTGATTTTTGATATTGAATACGCCTGTTACTGGATTTAAAACAGACCCATCTTGTGGATTAAAAGATTTACTGAAGATAGGAGTTTTATCATATTTTAAATCAAAAACGGTTTTATTAATTCTAACACTGTTTAAAGAATCAAATAATGAAATTCCCAATTCTTGTTTTCTTTGGGATCCATATGTAATATCTGGGTATGTATTTTGTAAATCTAATTCAGTATAAATTAATTCATTATAAGATTTAACTGTAACAATTCCAGTCACAGAGGAATCTGGATAAAATTCAATTAGGAAATCGCCAGAATTAATACGAGATCCAAATGTTCCGATTCCAGTGGTGCTTCCAACTGATAAGAATGGGAATTGGCTAGTATAAGTCTCAGTTGAGTTTAAATTAATACTTAATAATTGATGTAATGCATATGTTGATCCATAACTTACATTGATAGTAGATTTGATAGATGCTATTTCTGATGCATTGCATTTAATGACGGTTGTTTTGCCAACTCCAACTGCATATGAGGATTCAAATCTGGCACTTCTTTCACTTCCGTCTGGTTGGAAAGTATTTCCAAATCTAATTGTACCAATGCCAAGATTTGTTGATCCAAATCCAATTGAACTACTTTGAACTCTTAAACTATTATTTAAAGTATTAGTATATTTTAATGCCAATGTCCCATCTATTAATGATGCATCAAAATTTTCTAATCCGTTAAAAGATACAGAATCTGAAGAGTTTGAATCAAAATAATAGTCTGCCAAATAAGTGTTCGTTCCATCATGACTGAGATATATTTCTACAAAGTTTTGAGTATTTTTATTTGTATCTGTTACATGTAGGATCGAATGAACAGCATCAATTTGATTTGCTGGAAACTCAAAAATAGTTGCGGTCGAAGCGATTCCAACGATTGTACTAAATCCTACAAGTGTATTTGAAGAAAAACTTTTTATTAAACCTATTGATGTTGATGCTAATCCAACTACATTATTATTAAAAGTTTCCTTGATAAACTTAATATCATAATCACTATCAAATGGATCATTTGGAGTAAATCTTAGCGATAAAATATCAAATACATCAATATTTCCAGTAAGTTGGCAAAAATCTTGTTCCTTCCAAAAAGTAGTTGAAGAGAGAGTTTCTGATCCTGGAGAGTATGTGATTCCAATTCCAGTATTTGATAGGTATGATTTTCTAAGCGTAAAAACATCCTCTTGGTTTGAATCATATAATGTAATCAATTCATAGACTGCTAACTCATTCCCCTTAGTATTTCTAATCTGCACTAAGAATCTGCAGAATGAATCCTCAAATTCATCAATATCTATAAAAGTATCACTTAAGTTATCTTTATTAGTAAATTGACCACTTACATCATCTATTGATAGAACTCTATTAGTTTTGCAAATTAATCCATCAACAAACTTTTTATTAAATGACTTTAAGAACTTAGATGTGCCTGCTTGAGTCTCAATATCTTTCATCAAGATAAATCCGTAGATACCATCTGCTCTTTTTTCTTCAATTATATCACGAAGTGCAAGAGATTCAACGGAAGATGCACCGACTGAGACATTAGAATTAGATATAATCTCAGTATCTGCAAAATTTTTAAGACCCGTGGTATGAAGAAGGCGATTAACCGAGTCAATGGAATCTTTATATTGAATTGTGCTCTTCACAGAGTACGCTAAATTTTGATAATAATCATTATCGGGTAACACTTGAATATCATTATTAAGTTGGCCAACGTTAGATTTCCATCCAAAATTGGAAGTTACCCCAAATCCTACATTAAATTTAGCTCTACTCTTAATTATATCAGAGATAGTGCCTACAGAACCAGACTGAGTGCCTCTTATCACATCCGATAGACTTAATTTATTTCTACCAGAAACTTTAATATAATCTTGAAAAACTGCAGAAATAATTAAATTAGATGGTTGATTATTTAAATCTATTTTCTCTCCCGCAGTGAAATTTGATTTTGTTTGAGTTATTTTAAATTGTGGATAATTGGAATATTTTACAATTGTTGCGTATGAACCTTGTATTGTATCTGCAATCCCAGGATTTGTTGTGTATTCTGATAAATTGAATCTAAGGATGGCGGGAATTAAATTTTCATAAGATTGAACAGTGAAGAATCTATATCCATAATCTTCAGAATTAAATCCACTTCCAATAGTTCCACTTTTTGAAATCCCTTCAACAAAAATTATATCACCTGCATTAAATGCATTTGTTGTAAACCCAAGTAATGGTGTTGTCAAGAAACAGGTAACCACTCCAGAACTGGAAGATTGCATTGTTGATATACCGACACCATTTGAATTGTTAGTAGCAAATAAAGTTTTTCCATTAAAACTAAGTCCCACAGGGGGTTGAATTATTTCAACCTTGGATATTGAATTTGTCTGAATTTTTGCTTCTAAAATACCAGTATTATACTTTTCACGACTTACATCATCAACAATAATAATATTTGGTTTATCGTTGTAGTTTTTCCCCCCACTTATAACTTCAATTTCACTAATTGTAAATGTATCTTTTAGTTTAATTGTTGGAGGAATATTTGCTTCTGGTCTAAGAGTTACATCTGATGAATATTCAAATGCTTGATCTACAACTCTTATCTCATTAACTTTTCCAATGTTAGATGATTCTAAGAATAAATTAGCATTTTTTCCATTAGACGTTATGATACTTGTAATGCCAGGTAAAGATTTATAATTTTTACCCTCAGAAAGTAAAAGAATTTTATTTATTTTTCCAGAGGATGTTTCAGAAGTAGTAGAATATTCTAATGTAGAAGTGTTACTTTGATTATATAAAGAATTTTCTGGTATTTGAGAGAGTGATATTACAAAATTAGTGGTTCCAATACCTATGATATTATAATCTCGATTATAAAAGCTATCAAAATATGAAATTTCACAATAATTTTTTACATCTGTATCTACTGTTGATATAGATCCAGATTTTTCTAAATTATAGAATAGTCTATCGGGTAGAAGATCGGAATAATTTAAAGTATATTTTGCTGTACTCGCTATTCCAACCGTACCCACTCCAGAAGTTGAAAAAGTAGTTGTATTTGCTATAGATACGAATTTGTTAATAAATTTATTATCAGTGTATAAATTAAAACTATACCCAGACAATGAAGGATTGCCAACATCAAATACAAGATTATTTCCCCTAGTTGGTTGTAATTTTGGATTAATGAGGGAAATATTTTGTAACTCGCCACCAGTCGAAGCTATGGAAACTAATACTGGTGGGAAGGATGATGCATCTTTATCTGATAAACATAGACTAATTGTATTTTTATCAATTTTAAATACATAATAAATTCCTGTAGTTAATCCAGATGAAACTAAATCTGATGAATTATAATAAACTTTATCTCCAGTAGAATAAATGTGAGATGGAATTGTGATTGTATCAGAGTTTATATTTACTTGTGAAGATGTAAATCCAACGGGATTTACTAATATTTTTTCAATACTAGGTTCATATTTTAGCGTAATAAATGCTGAAGTGCCAATACCAACAGATTGATTTGGGATGATATTTAATCGAACAAGATCATTATTTGTTAAATCATGTGCAGTAGATATTGATACGACAGCAGTATTTCTTTGAATTGTACATTTAATTTGATCCTTAGTTGGTTCTAATGAATATTCATAATTATCGGTTCCAAAGTTAAGGAAAAATAATCCATTGGTATTTGTTGTAAGTCCAACTTGAGTTGCAATACCAACATAGTCTTTTGACTTATTGATGGCATAAACATATTCAAATGATGAATTTAATAAATTAAATGCCGCTGAAGTTTCAGTATTTGATACTGAAATTGGATCTCCATTTTGTTTTCTAATAATTAATCTTTGACTTGTTTTAAAAGGATGATTTGGCAAATATATGCTTTGAGTTGGAATATTAACACTGTAATTTAACTCACCCAATGAATAAGTAACTGCTACTCCAACACCAGAAGTTGTTCCTATTCCAATAGATTGTTTTGGATTAAAATAATATCTTTCATTTAGATAAGAATCAAAATATTCTGTCTGTAAAGCAATGTCGATGAAATTTGGATACGCAAATGCAAATACATTTAATGTATGCCCTGCACCACTAATTCCCCGTTTAACTCTAAGAATTTTTTTATCTGAAAATACATTTAGCACTGATAAAATTTCAGTTCCAATACCAATGGTTGATCCTACCGAGATAATATTGGGTATAGAAGAAACGTATATGTCAGTAACAATTCCAGGGGTAGAGTTTGGTGGTATTTCTTTAAATATATTAAGTCTTTCCGTAGATATCGATACTGTTCTATCACCTACAATTTTTGGAACAAATGTAGATAACCCAGATATAGAAACAATCTCAAAATTATTTAATTCATGAAATGGATTGATATAAACTCTTATTGTATTTTTATCGTGCCAAGTTAAAACAGATTGGGAGTACTCTAATGTTGATGACGCAACTGATACTATATCTTTTCCACCAATAGATTGTACAATAGCAGAAGCTCCTCCACCATTAGTATTTTCATTATTAAATGTGATAATATCATTAATCTTGAAATTATCACCACCATTTAAAATTTGAATGCCTTCAATACTTCCTTTACTAGCGGAAGATACAATTGATTCTTGATTGAATTGTGATTCATATTCAATTAAGAAATCATTTCGAGAATATGGATCTGAAACTTTGTATGGTAAAGTATTTCTAACTAAACTTAATTTTGAAAAATCAGAATCTTGATCTAAATTACCACTAACATATAAAGATTTAAAATTATTACCAATAAAATATGGAAATTGGGGATCATAAAGACCATCTGTTGTTATGCCTGCAAAATATGCATAAATTCCTTTTGGAAAATCTGGAGTTTTACAGAATCTACCATTGTGAACATCTAATTTTCCAATATCTGTAAATTTATAGTCATTTACAAAAAATCCAGGAACAAATCCAGATGGTCTATCAATTATATTAGATGTGTCTATTTCATATCCAGTTTTTAGTATTTCGATACCAGAAGATGAATCTAGGGGATTTTTATATCCATAAGGTCCATATATTGGATTTCCATCATAAGCCCATCCAACAATTGGTGAGTGAATAGATCCGTTATCGTTAAAATCATTAACAGCTATTTCATATGAATATGCAATATTAGTATATTGTAACCCAAGATTAGACGGATTTAAATATTCTGCTCCAAATCTCTCTCCATCATTTATATCCAAGGATCTAACTGTTGCATCCAACTTTAAATTTTTACCTGCAGGTATTACACTAACAGAGGTATTATTTTGGGAATACCCAATTCCAGAATTGATTACTATAACATTAGTAATTTGTCCATTGCTTATAACTGGTCTTAATGAAGCACCAGTTCCTTGACCTTTGACAACGATGGATGGTGTAGAAAAATATTCAGTACCTCTTGATCTTACATCAACTCTAACTATTCTTCCATTAAAAATTATTGGATAAAGAGAAGCATTTTTTCCAGTCTTTATCGTTATATTTGGTTTTCTTTCAAAATTTAAAACATTAGTTCCATATCCTGTTCCCTTATCATAAAGATATGCATCTATTACTTTACCTCGAATGATAGGAGTACATGTAATTATACCAGTATTAGTTGAACCATAAGAAACATTTAAAGTGATAGAAATATCAGAATACTTAAAAATATGATATCCACTACCAGTATTAGTTAATTTTTGGAATAGATTTCTGGTGTAATTTGACGATATTGTTCCGCCTATTCCAGCATCAGATAATTTAAATGAATTATCATCTATTTTTGTTATATAATATTGATTGCTAGTTGTCAGTCCAGAAAGTGGAGTTCCAGTATATTGATACTCAACTAAATCACCATCATTAAATTTGTGATTTTCAAAAGTAATTAAATTTTCTACTGTAGAAATTCCAGTTGAATTAACGTAAAGTTTTCTATTTTGATACCCAGATCCAGGATTTAAAACTTTTATAGATTTTAGAGTTTTTTTACCATCATACACTCGAAACTTGTGGATTCCAGCGTTTGAAGTAGTTGTAAATCCAATTGTATTAATTCCAACAAAAAAGTCATTAAAAGTTTCAAATAGTCGAACTGTTTTACTATTTAAAACCTTGACAAAATATCTTGCATCTTCGAGTAAAAATCTATTTTGATCTGCGTTTGAACCTAAGAAAGTTCCTATTCCAAGAGGAGGATTACCATTTGTTTTATAAACTACTGCTTCACCATTACTAAATCCATGATTTGATAAAAATGTTATTGTTTCTGCAGTTTCTCCAATTCCTCCAAAATTACTAAGTAATCTTGCATCAAAATCAACCTCTTTAAATACTTTTTCAACAACTGGTTCCAAAATACATCCAGAACCATTTCCACCTTGGATACTTAAAGATATCACTTTATCTAACTCAATAGTTTGTGGATCTACAAAAACTTCTTTAACAGAACCACTTACAACTGGTTGTACAAATGCAGTAGTCCCAGATCCTGGTCCAGCAATTGATATAATTGGAGGATTTATAACATCGTAATCTGTTCCAGAATTCAATAATTTTATTGAAGATAGTGGTCCATAATAAATTTTATCTTTTGATTTATAGTTTTTTATTTCAACACCATTAACTAACATTCCAATAAATTCTTCATTATTAGAAGTTTTATTATTATCTTGAATATTTTCTTTTAATGGAAATTTACTAAGCAGTTTTTTAGAAATAATTTTTTTGTTGTAACTTGATGCTAATGTAAAAATTTGTTTTCCACCATCTGGTATAAATTTCTTATAATCATCGGGAGCAATAAAAGAGTTGGACGAATATAATTTTATTTGTTTTGGATCAGATAGGACCTTTACATAATATGTTGTACCACTTGATAGTCCGATAATTTCTCTTTCTACTGCTTCATAAACTACAGCATCACCTGTTAGAAATGGAACCGCAGTTGGGAATGATATGATTGAAAACTCATCATCATAAGACTCTTTTTGTACTGCTCCACTTTGAGTTGTTGCTGCACCAATAAAAGTTGTAGCTGTCCCAACAAGTATTGATGATAATCGTGGCACAGAGTTGGTTCTAAATGAAAATGATGGTAAGGAATTAGAGGCCACATACATGACATTATCCAAATCATCAGAATATACATTTTGCACATCTGCGGAAAATAAATTATTTCCATATAATAATGGTGTATTTTCGCTAGAAGTTTTTTTAATGACTCTTCTAAGTGAGTGGGGTAATAGTGTTGAGGTAGTTCCTACCCCAACTGCATTCAATGTTACTTGTTTAGTATTCGGGTTAATATTAGAAACTCTAACGTTAGAAGCCCTAACCTCTTTAGTTATTTCATTAATTATATCTACATTATCACCAATTTTTAAACTAGAAGAATCTATATTTGATTTTAGTACAAAATTTTGAAATATATAATCAAATGATTCTACTTCAAAAGTAGAACTAGTATTATAAATCCAAGAATTTGCAAAAATTTGCTTATATGTTTTATCATTAATATTTGTTGGATTTTCAATTAAATCCCCCAAATTTTTAATGTAAATTTTTTCGCCTTCAAAATTCAAACCCTTATTGTCTATAATATCTAAATTTGATAAAATAGAACAAACTTTTAATTCTACTTTTTTAGTTAAATCCCCATCTTCATATCCAAATATAGTATCATCAGATCTTATAATTTGTTTTGTTCGTATCACTTCCGTGATACCACTACAATTCAAAAATTGATTTATAGTTTTATCAGAATAAGTAATTGATTTATTGCCAGAATAAAAAGTTCCTTTTGCACTAAACCCAATTGTAGAATCAACAGTAACAACTGAAGAACCAATTGAAACATCTCCAATTGCTTTAGTATTTGCAGTTGTTGTAAATCTACCTTCAATAACAGACTCTTCATCATATCCGATGAATAAACCAATTTTATAATAAATTTTATTATTCCTAGTTAAAATTTCAACTTCAGATACTGCTGCTTTAGTTTGAGTATCAATCGACCTATAAACTGTTTGTCCAACTAACTTATTCGGATCTCCAGAAATTTTTTCTACAATGAGAATTTTTCTTCTTAAATAATCTGAATCAGAAGGTTTTAATAGAAATTTTTCTAAATCAATAACTTTTGGTACAACACCGAATAATACTTTGTAAAGGATTTTAAATGACTCTTCTGTTCCCTTTGTTTGATAAAAACTTCTAATCTCCTTTAAAAAATTACCAACATTTAATTGTGATACAAACTCTACATTTTCTAATCCAGGGGCAATTGAATACTTTATCTTATTACAAAATTCTTTTAAAAATAGTGAACTAAGATTTTGTACTGAAGAATATTGAGCATGTGAAGATGATTTTGTCTCTTTAAAAACAAGTTCTTCTGGATTGTTCGCATCTCTATAACTTGATATTCCAGAAAATCCTCTTACACATCCAGTGAATGATGTAGATCCAATACCAGTATATGTAATTATTTCATCGTCTATCTTCAATAATCCATATTGTTTTGGAAATCCCTTTGTACTTAGAACATTAATGGTAGTAGAAGTCGAAGAGATTCCTGAAGATGTTAGTGAAGTAAATCCAACAACGACTTCTGGTGTTAGATTATCGAGTTTAATATATTCAATAAAATTTTCCGAAATATCAGATGGTCCGCTTTGATATTCTTGAGAAATATAATATTGTTTTAAAAAATCAACTATCTTTGGACTTTCATCTAATATGAACGAGGGTAACTGATTTTCTATAATTTGATATACTTTTACTTTTGATTCGATACCAGTTTGAATCATATTATCCTCTCTTTAACTCTCCATTTGAATAACTTGAGGTTACTTTATATCCAACTCCAGAAATTTGTTCGCCAGAAGAAATTGTATCTTTTACCATATTTATGATGCTATTTGAAATATCAAACTCAAGATATAAATCTTTTAATCCAATAACATCATTTGATTCTGGGAATGCTTGTATTTCAACAACATCATTTTCTTTTTCTGTTTCTGTAATTACAACTGTAGATAATATAATTTCACCCTCTATATAATCAACAGTTCCAGCTGATTTAATAATAACTCTATTAACAGAACTAGGACCACCATTCGCAGCATCAATATCAATAACTGGTTTTACGATAGATATAATTCCTGTTTTTTTATCTGGATTTGGAATATCAGTCAAATAAACCGTATCTACCTCATTTTGTATTTTAAATCCTGTACTTTTAATATTAAATCCAGCTGGATTCACATGAAATTCATTTCCGAAGCAAAGTTCATATTGTGCAGGTTTATTAGTTAAAGCTTTTAGATTTCTTCTAATTCTAACTTTTGTAATATTTGACGTAATCGCCCTATCAACATTGTCAATTACATTCAAAACTTTACTGTATTTAAATCTACCACCAAACCTGTTAATTTCAATCGAGTCTGAATAAGAACGTAATAAATTGACTATGTTAGTTTTTAGTTGATTAACGTTGCTTACCTGAGATGAGTTATAATAAACATTTGAATCAATTTCAACAAAAAGAACTTTAAGATCTACAATTTTTTGATTGATTCCAGTTAAAGAATAATTTTTTAATTTACTAAGAATTAAATTTTTATCAAAATCAGAAATAAGATCTCCATTTTTTGGTTTTATACTAATTTGAACTGTCCCAAATTGTGGTGGTTTAAGTTCTTCTCCTCCAACTACAGATACTGACTCAGTATTTGGGTAAATTGACTGAATGATCGCCTCATAATCTCTGGATGTTACTGCTCTATATTGTGCAGAATATAATCTAGGAGCAAAATATTTAATAGATTCTACAGGTTCAATAGAAGTTCCATTAGCAGATTTAGATATTACATTTAGAGTAACTGAAGATACTGTTGCAAAACCATTTAAAGAATCAATAAATGTTCCTGCAAATGCAAAATTAGATGCACCATTCCCTTCTTCTCCATCAGTTACAATGTATGTAACAGTTACAATTGTTCCATTTTCAAGTTTTTTTCCGAAAAAGTTATCTCCGAAGAGAAGTTCATACTTCTCATCTTGAATTTCTTGGAGTAAATAAATTTCAGAGTTTTTATCAATCTTTAAAATATTATCAACTCTTTGATATTCTGAACCTTCCCCAGTGTCTGCGGCACCCTTTACCTTTACAATAATAGTTTGAGTATCGATGAATGAATTATCTAATATAAATCTTTGATCTAGACTACCATCAACTACAAAAGTTTTTTTTAGTAAAGCACCTTGATAGATTTCTATTGGATTTTCTGCGGTTCCAAAAGTTGCCGAATAATTTTTAACTGTTGTAGTTATATTTTCTGGTATTGAAAAGATATATGAGTTTTCATTTGATGCTGTTCCAACGCATACAGGACCTCTTGCTTCTAGAGTTAGACTGGGGCTACTAAATGCACTACTAAGACCAACCTGAAGGGTTACAGACGCTCTGGAGCATGTTCTGGAGCGAGGAACGTATCCTATGTTTCTAGCAAGAGATATAACATTTTCTCGAAGAGTTGCTGAATCTAAAAATGCTTCATTCGCTACCATATTTGCATTAAATGCATTAATATAGGTGTTGTACGCCAGAGTATTTAAAATGATAGAAAAATTAGATCCCTCAAAATCAAAGTCCGTAAAATTACTATTAGAACGGAGATAATCCTTGATGGAGGTTTTAATCTGATCGAAATCTAGATTTGTAAATTTAGTGAAAGGCATTTTATCTTGTTGCCTCTAATATAAATGTGTATTCTTGTGTAGGTAAATCTTGTCCAATAATATCAAAGGTAACGGTTACATCAAAAGCGTTTTCGTCTATTCTTGTTTTTACAATTACAACTATATTTTCAATTCTTGGTTCATAATTAGAAAGTGCTTCTGAAATTTCACCCTCAAGCACTGATGCAGTACCAGCATCAATAAATTCGAATAATGTAGAGTAAATATCAGATCCAAAGAGAGAGTCGAAAAATCTCTCTCCTTGGATTGTTTGTACAATATTTCTCACTGAACGGCGAATGGCAGCTTCATTTTTTAATGCAGGTAAGTCCTTTGTAACGGGATGAGGTTCAAAGGACAAACTAATATCTTTAAATCCTCGTGAAATACGTTGAACTGCCATTTAATGATTATTTCTTCACTTTATTTATACCTATTGCCAGAGAGAACCATATTGTGGTTCTGTACCATATTCCCAGTCATCATAATTTTCATCATTACGAATTTTTTTATGTAAATTGTTTTGTTCTGTAAGATTATGCTTTTTTTTAACGTCATCATGCATAATTTCTTGAATAACTCTTGGTTTTTTATCCAAAGAATAATCTGTTACCAATTTATCTGTACCCCACATTTGGTACATATAATTCGTATCCCTATCGACAGATGAATCAGACATTTTTAGCTCCTGTTTTAATGAATAAAACAGAACTTTTATAAAGGAGGTTGCTATCTCCTTGTTGTTATTTAACGAATTACCTCTCTAATTTTATAATCATTGGAATTTAAGTATTTTAGAATATCTAAAGCGACTAATTTAGGACTTTTTTCGCCACATGTATAAACATCTATAGCAACACATCTATTTTCTGGCCAAGTATGACAAGAAACATGACTTTCTGCGAGTGCAATGACGATTGTACACCCATATGGTTCAAAATGATGCGAAAATGTATTCAAAATTTCCATTTTTGCACGTTTAACGCCTTTGATCATTGCATTTTGAAGCAATTGTATGTTGTTAATTGCTTCAAACTCAACATTATACACCTCTAGGAGCAGGTGTTTGCCCATTGAATACTGTTCCAATTCAGTTTTTTATAAAAAATTTATTTATTTTCTCTTTCTTCGGGTGTTGTGTAGAAATATTCATCACAATCACCTAAACGATCCCATTCAAGATCATTTTCAACCTCAAACCATTGCGTTGAAACCTTAAAATCTGGTGTTTTTGCCTCTGATGGAGTCAAAGACACGTCATAAATGCGACATCTATTGTTTGGATAGAGTGCATATTGACCATTTTGAAGTTCTAACAGGTTAAATGACTTGTGTTCTTGAGGAATTTCGCTCGTACTGTAGTCAATTTCGTCTGTGGACTCATGATAGTTATCGAGTGTGCAAATATAAAACCCATTGATCTCACCAAAATGACGAGTACGCACAACCCAACGCATGGATCCCGTAAATTGTTTGTGAATATTGGTAATTCCATAGTCCATACAGTTCCAAAACTGTAAATTTGGAAGATCTAGGTCAGGAGTTGGAGTTTCTGGAGATGCAACAAATGCTGATATCGGTAGTTTATCAAACATTGCTCCATATTCAGGTAAATAAGTTTCAAAATAAAAGGCACGTCCAGGTATTGACTTTGCCGAAACCCAAACACCTTCGACAAATTCACCGTGTCCGTCCTGTAGATCACGAAGATACTCTTTACGAACCCAAACTTTTTGTGCGGGTAGATTTGTAATTAGACAACTCATAACCAATCTTTCTCTTCTTCTAAGTATCTATATGTCAATTCTTCATTTTTTAAAATGGTGCGAAGTGTAATGTATGCCTCTTCTTTATTGACACCACAATTTGGATTATCGGAGTGATTAACATAGTATGCCTGATAAAGGCGATCTAAATGACAATCGATCCAAAATCCTTCATCATCACACCAAGTCATCGAAGTAATGTGTTGATGAATTTCCTTTGGAATCGAAGTCCAGGGTGCTTTATACGCCTTATCTCTAATTTTCCAAATAATAGTATCTTTTGGTATCTCAACTAATGCAAAAACGCCTACTCCACTACAAATCTGACTCGGTGCCAAATATGTGTATAGTGTTAAATCGTAGGGATTATTTGCTTTCATTGCTATAATCCTTCATATTCATATAATTTTCTATGATTATTTGGTTGTTCCCACCAGAAATGAAGATCTTCTTGAGTGCTATCATAGTATAAACTAACAAAATCGTTTTTAAAACTACTATTAATATTTTCACATAGGGCAACCGTATAGATGTTCCCACCTGTCATACGACTCATAATTTCAGTAATCCATGCATGATTTGTTCCACGAATCATTCCTGCATCAATCAAGACAAAATTATCCCATTTTATTTGCCACTTCATAAAGTTTTGAGTAAAGTCCGCTTTATAATTACGTGTTTCCTCATCGAGAAAAGGCACATTAATTGTTTCAATATGAAAAATCTCTCTATCCATAGTTAATGAATGAGAGAGATGTTGTGTTAGGATCGCTGAATAATTTGGAGAGATCATTAGAAAGCAAGTATTAGATGGATGAATATCTAATGTTGCCATTTTTAATTTGTAGATCATCTCTTGGATCAAAGATTTTTCTTTATCTTCCGAGATAAAGAGGAGTTTTTTCATTATCTACCTTGTCCTCTATATTTTTTACGAGCCGAGTTACGCGAAGTGGCTGAATATTTGGTGCCACCTCCTTGCCCTTGTCGAGATTTTTTAGGAGGACCTGGAATATAAAGCTTACCTTTGCTTAATCCACCTATTTTTGGTTTTGCCATCTTGAGTAACTCCTATAATTTCAGTTGCAAGTTCTCCTGGGCTTGGAGAACCTGTTTTATAAAATTGAATTGCCAGATCTTCCATAGTATCAAAATATTGTTCTTCTGTGAGATCTGAATGAATTTTACAATCGTTACAGTAAATATTGTAACGAGTGTAAATCTTTTCCACTAGATCAGATGATTCTAGATTTTTCATGTCCAACTCTAATACGAGGGTCACACCATATTTCAAATCCTGCCTCTTTTGCATCTAGACAGAATGAAACGTCCTCACCGCACATGTCTTGCACCTCTCCTGATTCGAAGACCTGCATTTTTGGTGCAAACCAGGGATATTTCATTTCTGGATGTTCAAATACACCGTGCTTGATTAGCAACCATCCGAAACCAGTATAATCAACTGTGAATGGACTACGACGTTTTTGAATACTCTCCAGTGTTTCATGATTCATCACTCCACCATTAGAGCGGAAATCATCTTCCTCTAACCAGTGTGCGACTGATGTTGTATGACCATCTTCAGTGCAATACCAACCTGCAGAGATATCTTTATCTATTAGAACAAGTTGATAGAATTTTTCTGTATTGAAGACAATATCAGAATCAATCCAAAGTTGCCAATCATATTGTAGTTTTCCATCCCAAGGAAGTTGATCTGGACCTCGAAGAACATTCGCGCCAAGACACTTACAGCGGGCAAAATTTACCATAGAACTGTAGTCTTGAGAAATTTGAATACTTGCACCAGACTGTACAAGATCAAAACAAAGTTGAACAAATGCCTTCAAAAAGATATAAGATACACCTCTTCCTGGAAGACAAAAAACTACAGTTTTACCTCTAACCATTTCTTTTGCCTTTTCATAATCCCACTCAGGTTCTTGAGATTTGACAGGCGTTTTTGCTTTTACAGTGAATCCTCTAGCCATAACTGTTTTAATTTTTCAATAAGATCATAACATATTATATAGATGTTGTCAATTAAGTTGAATTACAAATTCCTCATAATGCAAATCTTCCAGACTATATTCAGTATTAATCAAACTTATCATATGAGTTAAAGTATTCCACGTAGAATCAAAGTCTTCTTCTGCTACAGAATCAAATAAACATTTATCCCTAACATATATTTTATATTTTTTTAGGTTAGGCATTTTTTTTATTCTCTGTAATAATTATTTCATTACCCTCTATCGTTAATTTTATGGGTGTATCTTCATACCATTCTAATTCATTCACCATGAATTCTGGTAAAATTATACAATACTCTCCTGTAATTGGATCGATCTGTACGGACTGAAAATTTTCTGAGGAATTTTTTTTCATTTCATGTAAATTAAATCCTAATTTTCAATTATATAGCAATCGATATATTTGTCGCGTTTTCAAAGTTTTGTAGGTTAGGGGGACCCATCGTTTTTATATAGGGGGGTTATACCGCATAACGCCCCCCAGGGGCGGACCGCCGACGGCGGGGGGACTGCTGGCTCACGAACGCACAGTCTGACTGCCGCCCCGCACGAGCAACCTCAGGCGGCGAAGCGGTCGGCGTAGATCTGCTCCAGGCGGTATGCCTCCTCCTCCCGCGCCTCATCCTCCAGGTTGCCCTCCAGGGTTTGGCGGCAGTGGATCAACTCATGGATCAGGGTCACCACGTACTCAGAGCGGGGCAGGTCACGCTCCACTTCCACCAGGAACTCATGCCCG